>OAWF01000587.1_pt1 | contig 18520 bp, 12 predicted proteins | sample 1495411 | NCBI WGS metagenome assembly OAWF01 (sample SAMEA2580150, study PRJEB22360) | human gut metagenome | biome: human gut; feature: human-associated habitat; material: faeces | place: Denmark | collected 2008/2010 | reverse complement strand
GCGATGGTACTGCACTCGAGAGGGTGTGGGAGAGTAGCACGCCGCCGCATTCAACGTCGGGGTTCCCGTCGAGCGTGACGCTCCGGGAACCCTTTTTTTGTCTTTTGGTTCGTGTTTCCCGCGGCGCGCGGGAGGCTCCCAATCCACAACATTCAACTTAATAATATGAAGATCCTTGGTAGAGCGCTCCGCTCCCAAGGATCTTTTTGTATTTCTGGGCAAATAATCGCCATTCCAGCAAACTGCCCGGCATAACGGAATGGTGGCTCAGCAAAGCCGGGCCAAGAAAGGGAAGGCCGGGAACGGCCGCAAATCCATGTCACAGTCCATTGCGCGAAACAATAACACGGCAACGCAAGATGACGAGAACATCTCCATCAATCTTATTCTTGCCATTCTGTCAACTGGAATCATGGCCTTCATTGGCATCCTTACGGAAACCCTCACCAACGTGCTTTTCCCTGGATTAATGGCGGAATTCCACGTCGGCACGTCCACTGTCCAATGGCTGAGACCGGCTATCTGCTTACGGTAGCGCTTGTCACGCCGCTCTCAAGCTATTTCAAGCGCAAACTGAAGTTGCGTACCATCTTCCTTATCGCAATCGTGCTCTGCATCACCGGCTGCCTGATGGCAGCTTGCACGTTGAACTTTCCTATGCTGATGACCGCGCGAATACTACAGGGAGCGGGCACGGGAATCGCGCTTCCGTTGATGTTCAATATCATTCTTGAACAGTCTTCGAAAAGCAAAATCGGCATGCTGATGGGCGTTGGAGGCATGGTGGTGGCCGTGGCGCCGGCACTCGGACCGACTTGTGGGCGGTCTTGTCGGTACGTTCATGCCGTGGCGTTGGATTTTCGTGATTCTGCTGCCGTTCCTGTTTGTTTCGCTGGTGTGCGGCCTTAAAACGATTCATCAGGTCACCCCTACCGAAGAGGCGCATATCAATCCGCTGCATGTGCTTTGCCTAGCAGTCGGATTCGTCTGTTTCGTGTTTGCGCTCGACCGTGGCGGATCCGCCGTTACCGCAGTGAGTAATGGGGATACTTCCGCGACTACGCAATGTGTGATTGCAGTGGTTCTGCTGCTGATTGCCATGGCCGCTTTGCTAGTGTTCGCTTGGGTGTCGCATCGTGCGTTCTCGCCGCTGGTTCGTCTGACCGTGTTGCGGAGCGTGAAATTCCGTTGGCATTTGCTTGCGTATGTGCTGCTGCAGTTTGTGACGATCGGTTACGGCTATATGATTCCGAACGCTTCGCAACTGGGATTCGGCGCGTCTGTGCTTGCCGCAGGCGTGGTGTTGCTGCCTGGCGCGTTGCTGGGAGCGGCTAGTGCTCCGGTTTCGGGATCGCTGCTTGATAAGTTCGGTCCGGTCCGCCCGATGTTCACTGCCATGCTCGCCGACCTGCGTGCCTTCGCGTCCAAACGATAGCTGCTGTGCTCACGGTACGTGAGCTCGTGTCCGGATCCCTCCACTCGCTGGAAGAATCTGGACAATTCGGGGGTGTATGTGCGGGCAGATTCCTCCAGCGGGTGGGAGAATCCGGATGCTGGGAAGCATACCAACGTACCAATTCCTCCAGTGGATGGAGGTTTTCGGACTGTAGAAGGCCTATGGGCGTACTGATTGTTCCAGCCACTGGAGGAATTCGGACTGTGAGAGTCTTGGCAGCGGGCTGATTCCTCCAGTGAGTGGGCGATCTGGGACGTTGCGACACGCCGATTTGGGGTTTGGAAGAAACTGTTGTATTCTAATCAAGTTGCGTTTCGCGGATAGACACTGTGAGACGTTGCATAATTGGAGAATTCGCCTAGTGGTCTATGGCGCACGCTTGGAAAGCGTGTTGGTGTAACAGCCTCACGAGTTCGAATCTCGTATTCTCCGCCAGTAGGGCTTCCGGATGATTTCGGAAGCCTTTTTTTATGCCAAAACGGCGGGTTTTCAATAGCTCGCTGGCGTGGCTCGCTGCGGCACATGCAACGGAAAAGTTGCGAAACAGTGGGGGAGTTGCGCATATCGCTGATTTCGTTCGTAACGGTATGCTACCTTGCGTTACGCTCGGAACGATGACCGTTGCCAGTGGAGAGATTACCGGCAGAGATTGCTTGAAGAGAGGGAGGGCAGCGATGGCTGAGTTCGACGATGAGCTAGATATGCAGCGTGAACTCGATACCCGCGATTCCCTGGCTTCGATGGCCCACTACCATGTGTCATCGCCGGGTGCCGTTACCACGCAGGTGTTGCCGCCAAGCTTCATTCCCACTGCGACCGGCCGCATTCGCCCTGTGACGGGCACGATTCCCGCAATACCGTCGGATGCTCAGGAAAAACAGGCGCAGATTGGCCGTTCCGTTCGATCCATACGTTCGCTGGCTGCCGGCTCGCTTCGTAAATCGCAAGATTTCGATGCAGACGGTAGTACCGACGGCAACGGCAATAGCGGCTCCATAACGCCCCGCATAGCGTCTAGCGCCCCGCACTACGTCGATTGATCGTCGATTTTGACCGTCGACATTGCTTTCGACTTAAGTTCGATGAAACAGGCCTGATTCTAACCTAATTACAGTCCGCTTTATCGATTAGTCGTCGCAGCCGGATAATGCCCGATTATCAATCTGCCGTATTACTCAACAACAGCAATAAACGGACTTGCAGGCAATCCGAGATCGTTATACAGCAGACTGGAAATAACCGGATTTCCACTCCACCAGTAACGCACTTGAGTTACCGCGTTGCAATTCGAGCTTCCATCGGCGGCACTCAGCACAATCTGATCACCCTTAATCGTTGCCGTTGCCGAAACCCACTTTCCGGAATCGTCGGCAATTTCAAAACCTTGCAATGGCGTGGAAGTCGGCGTTGCAACGTTGGAAATACCATTCAAAGGAGTCGCGTCCGGATTCGCATCATAATCGGGCACGGTCGCGCTCGCAGTCTTCGAATAATTGGGCTTTTCCGCCTGCAAACCGGTTGCGGTGCCGTTCTGGAACGACAATACGATCGTGCCATCGGAAGCATGCTTCGCATGCGCGATAAGCGGCCCGTTGGGAATGGTCTTGCCTTCCGACATCGCCAGATATTGCGCTGCCATGCGCGCGCCGAGAATATCTTTGCCAAGCGGATGTATCAACGTTGAAGTGCCCTTGTCCGTATCCAGTGACACCGTCATTGCAACGTTGGAAGCATTGCGTAATCCGGCATTGCTCAACGTGTTCAACTGCGCGAATCGCACGTTTTGCGTGTACTGGTAGCCAGGCCAGCGTGCCAATTGCACATACAGGAACGGCAGATCATCCTGATCGAACACTTCACGATATTGGTTGATCAGCAGCGTCATCTGCGACTCGTACGCCAGCGCGGTTGCCTCGTTCGTGGAATCATTGCATCCCTGATACCACAGCACGCCCGCCACATGAAACCCTTCCAAAGGCGCAATATGGTTCGCATAAATATCACCGCCTTGCACGTGACGTCGAATCGGCGTGCCACCCCATGCGGTTTGAATAATGCCGATCGGCACGTTCGGATGCGCGGCACGAAGCTGCATGGCAAACTGTTGCGCCAGATAACTGAAATACTGCGAATTATCGGCGGTCGCCTCAAGCCAGATGCCAGCCTGCTCATTCACGTCGCGTAACGGAAAATCCGTACCTTTTGAGGAATTGGCGCTCGCAACGAAGTGTACGTTGTTGTCGGAAAGCTGCTTCGGCAGATCGTCGGTCGTTATCAGACCTCCGCCGAAATTGTAGGAGTTGCCTGAACCCTCATAATATTGCGAATAATTCAATTCCATATTCGACTGTCCGGCAGTAATAAATACGTCGCCAACATACACGTTTTTCAGAGTCAACAAAGTGGTTTCGTTGTATAAAATCGTTAATGAATATGGTTTAAGACTTGCTTTTTGTTTAGGTAAGGTGCAGGTGAAATTGCCATTTTTGGAAATTTTAGCTTGTGCTGATGCTGATTTCTTTCCTTGGGAAATCGTTGTAATCAGTTGCGTTGGGTCAACAACTTTTCCGCGTTGTGAAGTGGTGGCCGTTCCTTTGACTATCAGCGTTTTCCCACGTTGGAAAACCATGTTCTCCAAATAGTAGGAGGGGAGTTTCACGGTGATGCGGGTCGCATAATTGTTGTTGGATTGCGCGGCGTTGTCGTTGCTGGAGACATTATCTGATGCGCTGTTGCTGCTATTGGAATTACTGCCGTTGACGTTTGCTGAACCGTCGCCCCATTTCGGTCCACAACCAACAATGATCGCCACCAGAATTGCCGCGGTCACTACCGCGGCAATAATCACGCGTGCCAGTCGTTTCTTCTTCAAGATGGCTCCCCTTCTGCGTCCGCAATGCAACGCTTGCAGCGTTTGTTTAACGGAGCAAGCACATTAAAGCCTAGTCAATCTTGCTGCGATGCGCACAAATATGGTCATCCGTCAGGCTCTGCCCATTTCTGTCATCTCTTCATGATGGCGTCCCATGGGCCGGACTTTTATCGGTCGAGAGCGGTGGACGTCCCATAATCACGCCACCCACTGTTCGTTCGTCTTCAGGAAATTCGCCTTGTTCGTAGGATTTGCGCCAACGATCGATCATCTCATCGGTGATCTCTCGCCCATTTGCCGCTGTCCAGCTCATGAGAGCCTCCTTTCCGTTCGTTTGGTCTTTCCCTAGTCTTGCACTTTTCTTTTGACTTGTTACTGCATTTTATAGCCGTGAAGTCTTGAAAATGGCGGAATTTCAACGTTTCTTCTTTTGCCTGCCATGTGACTCTCTTTTGCTTTTCTTTTGATTCTAAAATCAAAAGAAACGTTGGGTATGCGGAAAAGGGGTATGGAAGAGTTGGGAGAAACGTAAAGACGGTGAGGCTAATGACCGGCTTGGTTGACAGGCCTGGTTGGCTTGATTGGCCGGCTTGATCGGCTGGTTGGTTGGCAGCGTTGCGATCGGTTGATCTACTGGAGGAATTGATCGTCCAGCGTTGCGTCGGTCGCGTCGGCTGCGCCGGATTGGTCGACGGTGCCGTCCGTGGCGCCCGCGTCGCCGGCAACTCCAGCATCGCCCTCCGTGGCCGTGGCTCCGTCCGTTCCGTCGTCGCCGTCCGTTCCGTCAGCGCTATTGTCGGTTCCGTCACCGCCATCGGTGGCCGCGGATTCGTCGCTCTTCTGCAAAGCCTGCTTGAACTGCTTGGCCTGCTTATCGTACTCGGCTTTTGCGGCGTTGGCTTTGCTGATGGTAGCGGAAGTGTCGGCGGCGCAGCTCAGCGTTTTCGGCGCGGTAACTTCCGTCTGGTGCAGTTCGGCAAGCTTGTCGAGATCGTAGGACCCGTCGAAGCTGGTGAACGCTTCGGAGATCTTCGCCTTCAGCTGGAACGCCTTGGAATAGGAGGTGTTCATGGCCGTGACGGCTTCCTTGCAGTCGTTGAGTGCGGCCAGGTCGCGCATTTGCTGCGATGCGCGCACGCCTGTGAATCCGAAGACCGCGCCCAGAACAACGACTACGACGACTACGGCGATGATGATCTGGCGGTAGATGTGCTTTACGCGCTGGTCCGTCCAAGCGTCGCCGTCGCTGATGCCTTGCGCTATGGCCGCATCGAATAGGTCGTGCGGCTGGCGGGATTCGCTGGATTCGTGTGATTGCCGGTTGCTGATTTCAGCCGTGTTGCTGCTGCTGATTGTGCGCTCTCCGGTTGCGTTGGTACTGGTTGCGTTGGTTTCGACTTCGGTTGCTTCGACTTCGTTGGAAGCGTTGCCGACAAGCGTATTCCCGGTATTGCCATCGGCATCGCTGGCAAATGCGCTGCTGACGGTCGAGCTGTTGACTGCGATACCGCTGGCAGCGGCGTCAGTGCTGTCGGCAGAAGTGTTGGTCGTTGCGCTTCCGGCAAGTGTTCTCGGTGTGTGTGACGAGGTACTTTCCTCGCTTGGCTTCTTGCCGTGCCGTGCCATAACCCCTCCAGAATCTGCCTACTATTCTGCACTCCCCGGTGACAGCTCCCGATTCAGGTCAATTGAATCACGTTCCGAGAGTCCACCTGAAATGCCAATATACAGCGTACGATACCCGTCCTTCCCCGATTTCCCACACTCGTGTTGTAGTCGTTAATGCATTCAGGTATTCTCTGGAGCTTTATTCGTCTGTGGTAACTTCTTAAAAATTTTGAGAAGTGTTGGTGGAAACTTCTTAAAATTTTTGAGAAGTGTTATGCTGGGATTGTTGGGTGTTTCGCAACGGACGGCGAAAGGAAGAACTTATGGTGCCGGATAATCCATGTGAATCGTATGCCATGCTGGTTCGTGAGTCCATGCAGTTTGACATTCCTACGCCGTCACGCCGCATCGAAATCATACGCGAGCTGCCGCAGCCGGCAGTGTTCAATGCTGTGCACATCATCACTGGCATCCGACGTTGCGGCAAAACGTTCTATCTTTTCCAGAAAATTCATGATTTGTTACAAAACGGCGTCTCGCGTAATGATATTTTCTATTTCAACTTCGCTGACGATCGTCTGCAACCAATGCAAGACACCGTGCTCAACGATATTGTTACGGAATACTGGCGGCAATATCCCGACTCTCGTGACCATGGCTGCTACCTCTTCCTTGATGAAGTGCAAGAATGCGCCAATTGGCAGGGATTCTGCCAGCGCATAGCCGAACATGAAGCTGTGACGCTAGTCATTACTGGATCGTCTTCGAAACTGTCCAGCGAAGAAATCGCAACGAATTTCCGAGGAAGATCGCATCCGCATGCCATGGCGCCACTGTCTTTCCGTGAATTCTGCGACTTTCGGGGAATCGAAACGCCTACAGCGGGCAGCACTCTTGCCGATGCCGTGTTTTCGCCGCGAGAGGTCACCCGGTTTGAAGCTGCCTACAACGATTACCTAACTATTGGCGGCTTCCCTGCAGTGCAACGTATGGTTGAAGCTGATCGTATTGAAACGCTCCAAGGTTACGTGCGGGACGTGGTTGCGCGTGACGTTGCCGAGCGTCTTGGTCGTGAAAACATTACTCTCGCCACGCAGATAGCGCTGTTTTTGCTGCGCAATACGGCCTGCGAGCTGTCTACCAATGGTCTTGTGGAAACGTTGCGAGCGGTCGGCTGGAAAATCTATTGGGATAAGGCGAATACGTTACTCGATCTGTTCAGGCAGGCATTCCTTGTCTACCAGCTCGAAGAATACTCCACCATGCTCAAGCCGGGTAGTACTGCGGTGCCGAAAATGTATGCCGTCGATCAGGGTATGGTTTACGCGGTGTCACGCGCCAACCAGCAAGATATTGGAAAACGACTGGAAACTGCGATTTTCTGCGAATTGCAGAGACGAACTTCCGGTAGGCGTACGGAAACAATCACTTCGTACACTATGCCGACGTCCAAACAGGAGAAAGTTGACTTTCTTATCAGCGATGCTCTTGCTACGGAACCGTATGGGCTTATTCAAGTGTGTGCCAATATGGGAAATGAGAAAACCAGGGCACGAGAAATCGGCTCTCTGCAAGCGGTTATGCAACGTACCAACGTTGATTCCGGCCTGATTCTCACGCTTAACGAGGGAGAAACCATCGAACTTCCCGATTCCACTGGCACGATCCACGTACTCCCCTCCTGGAAATGGTCCCTCTACGAAGCGTGATGGGAAGGTCAGCGAGAATGCTGGAAAGGAGATAAGGAAATGGATGATGCCATATCGGTGCCCCTAACGAGCTAGCCGATTCTTGTCAGTGTGTAATGCGTGAGATGTGGGGATTGGGATGATTTTGGAGTTGGGGATGGACGGGGTTGTGGGTTGCAGTTAGAGTTGACGGTTAGGGCGTTTGCACCGAATATTTGGGGTTGATGACTGTATTCAAGAGAGGCTGACGAATGGTTTCGCCACATCATGTTGTGAAGATTGCGACTGCGCTGTCTGCGGTTGCGTTGACTGCTTCCGTTGCGGTTGCGCCGGCTTACGCATTGCAGGATATTGCGATTGAGGATGCTGTTGCGCAAAGCGGTTCCGTTACTGCAGATCATGGTGTTGTTATGCAGTCTGACGATCAGTCGGATGATCAGACGGGCGGCCAGCAATCGCAAGACAGCATGCCCGACAATCCGAATGCGAAACTTCCGGATAACGTCAGTGACGAGATTTCCGACGATGCCACCGTGGTTTCGGAAGACCTGGCTGTCACCCCCGAAGGTGAGGTCAAGAACATCGAAACCGGCGAAATCGTGACCGATCCAACATTGGTCGGCACGAAAGATCAGCAGCCGGATCCGCTCGCCAAAACCAACGGCGAATCCTTCATTCCGGTCAGTGCGGAAGATGTCAAAAATGCTGTAGCCGACGCGAACGTACAGCTCTCCAAATTCGAAAGCAATGAATACGGCGCGCACTGGGGCACCTACAACAATTCGAAAGCTTTTTTCGACTACCAGAACAACCTGTTCGTGCAGCAAGCCAAAGGCGTGATCGACGTTTCCGGATGGCAAGGCGACATCGATTGGGCCAAAGCGAAAGCCGACGGCGTGGAAGGCGCGATCATCCGCCTCGGCTACGGCGAAGGCAACAATGCCGACAAGAAAGCGCAACGTAACATTTCCGAATGCAAGCGACTCGGCATCCCGTTCGGCATCTACTGGTATTCCTACGCGGACACTCCGGCGCTCGCCAAAGAAGAAGGTACCGACGTGGTCGCCAAACTCAAGCAATTCGGTGTGAATCCGAGCGACTTGGCGTACCCCGTGTACTACGACCTGGAAAAGTGGACCTGGGAGGGGCATCAGCCACCCACCGACCCGAACGTGTACAACAATATCGTCAACAACTGGTACAGCGCACTACAGTCCGCCGGATACAAGAATCTAGGCGTTTACTCGTACACCAGCTACCTGCAAGGACCGCTGAAACATGCCGACATTTACGCCAAAACCACGTGGGTGGCGCAGTACGGCGCTCGCATGGGATTCGACTCGTTCCCGACCAACAGTCGCGGATGGCAATACACCAGCTCCGGCAAGGTGGATGGCATCAGCGGCAATGTGGACATGAATGCGTTCGGGAATAAAGCGTATGTGAATAGCGGGAGCAGCAATGCTTTACAAGCGGCCATTGATGTACGCAAAATGACTGCAGTTACCATTCCGAATGGCAATTATTACATCAATGTTCGTTCCAAAGTCGCGTCCAGTGTTGATATTCCTGGTGGAAGTGCTGCAGATTCCACCGCCATTCAGTTGTATTCCGGTAACAGTTCCAAGGCTCAACAGTTCACTTTTACTAGGCAGTCTGATGGGAGCTACGAGATCGTCAATGTGAATTCCGGCAAGGCTTTGGACGTGCGTAATGGTGTTGCTGAGAATAACGCTATAGTGCAACAGTATTCTCGAAATAATTCTCAAGCTCAACGATGGTTTATTCGTGATTCTGGAGCGGGATATTATTTGCAGTCCGTTCTCGGTAATTGGGTTCTGGATTTGAGCGGTGGAAATACTGCGAATGGTGCTGCGATTCGGCTGTATGCGCCCAACGGCACTGTTTCACAGCTGTTTGTTGTTTCGCCAAGCGATGTCAATATAGCTACTGGAGTATCGATGATTATCACTTCGGTTGCGAATAAAAAACTTGTCACGGATGTGACGGGTGCATCGACGGCGAACGGGGCACGAGTTCAGCTTTATTCAAGTAATAATACGAACGCCCAGAAATATCGATTTGAATCAATTGGCAATGGAACTTATAAGATCGTCAATGTTAATTCGGGCAAGGTGCTGGATGTATCTGGCGGATCTACTGCTAATGGAGCGGCGTTGCAGCAATATACGAGTAACAATACTGTTGCTCAGCAGTGGACGGTGCGGAATTACGGCAGTGGCAAGATTGCGTTGGTGTCGGTGAACGCCAACAAAGCTGTCGATATTCCAGGTGGTAATGCTGTGCAGCAGGCTCAGCTGCAGCTTTATTCGCCGAATGGCACTGTTGCTCAGCAATGGCTGGTTGCAAAGGCGCCGTTAACGTTGCGCGAACGTTTGAACGAAACCGCAACCAAGCATAGGCAAGATCTGCCGGATGGCACCTACACTTTTGGATCGAAGCTTAATACGTCTATGAAGATGGATGTAAGCGGCGCTTCTCGTTCAAATTATGGAAACGTGCAGATTTGGGCAGGTAATGGAACCAATGCGCAGAAGTGGAAAGTAACGCATGATTCCAACGGGTATGTGACCCTGACCAGTGTGAACTCCGGCAAAGTGTTGGATGTGAATGGCGGCGTATCTGCCAACGGAACCAACGTGCAACAGTACGATTCCAATGGAACATACGCTCAAAAGTGGATAGCAGTCAAGAATTCCGATGGCTCATACACGTTCCAGTCGGCGCTCGCAGAAAATGCGGTTCTGGATGTGAATGGTGGTTCCAGTGCAAACGGCACTAATGTGCAGTTGTACTTCCAACGGAACAAATGCCCAAAAGTGGGTGAAGTAACGGTTGTGATTGAGGGAAAGTGACTGTAGAAAAGAAGGCGCCAAGGCAGTCCGGAATTGAGCTTCTGCGTATTGTCGCAGTAACGTTGATTGTCGCACATCACTTGGTTGTGCATTCCAGTTTTTCCATTATGAATGAACCTTTTTCTTTAAGGAGGCTCTTCTATCAGCTCTGTATAATGCCCCTTGGCAAGATAGGGATCACACTTTTCCTTCTTATCTCATTGTGGTTTTTAATTGATGGAAAACAGTCTCTGAGGCTTTCTTGCCGAAGAATTTGGATTCTTGAAAGAGAATTGCTGTTTTGGAGTTTCGTGGGTTTAACGGCCCAATACATTGTTGATCCTCAATCGGTGAATGAGGAAACATGGCTTAATACTATCTTCCCTATTTCGAGAGATGTTTGGTGGTATGCGACCAGCTACGCTGTTTTGCTGTTGCTTCTGCCTTTTGTTTTAGCGGGACTTAAGGGAATGGGGAAGGCAACACATACAAAATGTTGTATCGCTCTCTTGGGACTATGGGGTATTGTGAACCTTATTCCCGGATCGTATCTCGACATATATATCAATGTGACTGGTTTTATTTATGTCACTGTGTTGTTATCCTACTATAAATGGTATCTGCCGTCGCTGAGTAATAAAGGTGCTGCTGTATTGGCAATTAGCGGTAGTTCGATTATTATTATTTGGAATATCGTACTATCGCTTCTCTGGTTTGGTGAGTCGGATAAATTGCTTACTTATATTAATCCTGTTCAAAAAGAATGGTCTTTGCCGATACTTATGGTTAGTTTTGGTATTTTTATTTTATTTAAGGGGATGAAATTCCACAGCAGGATTGTCAATAGATTTGCTTGCTCTGCATTTGCCGTATATTTAATTACGGAACAACACTATTTCCGCGATGTTATTTGGACTCAGCTTGTTTCATTGGGTGATTTCTATCATTCAAGATATACGATATTGATCTCATTGATTGCTGTAGCCGGTATAGTCCTTGTAGCCACTGTTATGGATTTTGTTAGACAAGGAATCTTCTGTTTGACGCTTGACCGGCATAAAGGGAGGGTTTTTGACCGACTTTGGGACTATGTCGAGAAAAGAGCAGGCAAGCTACGATCCGTACTGAAGGAGTAGACGAGCCGGAGCGTATGGGGCAGTTAGGTTCCCATACGCTCCTTGCAATTTAATGGGATTGACGTTTCAGCATGGCGAATTTGTTGGCATCGACGATGAATGCCTTACGATCATTTTTGGCCATAACGTCGAGAATAATTCCTGTGATGATTAGGAGCAGACCAGCAATAACGAGCATTACCGCACCGATGAGCGTGGGGAAGCGTGCAACCATGCCGGTTTGCATGAAGTCTATGCCCACGCTACTGCAAAGAATTAGACCGACGATGCCGATGATTAGGCCGATACCGCCAAAGAATGGTAGCGGCTTGTACTCACGGATCATACGGAAGATGGTGCTCATTACCTTGATGCCGTCTCCGACGGTATCAAGTTTGCTGACGGAACCTTCAGGACGGTCGCGGTACTGAATCGGCATCTCATAAAGACGGAGATTGTTGTTCAGCGAGTGGATGGTCATTTCAGTTTCGACCTCAAAGCCGCGCGACAACACAGGATATGTCTTGACGAAGGTGAACGAGAAGGCCCGATAGCCGGTCATAATGTCGGTGACATGCGCGTTGAACAGGCCGTTGATCGAACCGCGCACCAAACGGTTGCCGAAGTTGTGGAATGGGCGTTTGTTTTCTTGGAAGTACGTGGAGCTCAGACGATCTCCAATCACCATGTCGTAGCCTTCAAGAATCTTATCGACCATAGCAGATGCTGCGTCAGCCGGGTACGTATCGTCGCCGTCAGACATGATGTACACGTCGGCGTCAATATCTTCGAACATGGCTCGAATGACATTGCCTTTGCCCTGTCGTGGTTCTCCGCGCACTATAGCGCCTTCCGCCGCAGCGATTTTCGCAGTGCGGTCGGTGGAGTTGTTGTCGTAGACGTAAATGGCTGCATTCGGCAAAGCAGCCTTAAAATCACGAACGACCTTGCCGATGGTCACTTCCTCGTTATAGCAAGGAAGCAGCACGGCAACACTAACATTTGGATTATCAAGCATGTGCACTATCATATCCGCTGTGCTAGTCGTTTTCGTGGGTCTTGATTCGGTCGGCATTCAACGATAGAGGTTTTTTGCTTTCGGGGCGGTTAGTCGCAGCGAAAGTTTGGTTGAAGGGGATAATTGTGAGTGAGTCGGATTCGCACCGAGAGCATCTGGTTTATGTTGACGTCTTAAATATTATTGCCTGCTTTGCGGTAGTCATGCTGCATGTTTCCTTGAACGTTTTCAATCCTTTAGGTGACCATTGGGTGCGCGCAGTACTATTTCAGGCTATTGCTATTTTCGCAGTTCCTGTTTTTTTCATGATTAGCGGTATGAACCTCATCGGTTATTCCGATAAGTATGACGCGAGGACTTTCTTTAAAAAAAGAGCCTGGAGAGTTGGGCGTGCGCTTATCCTGGCCAGTCTATTCTGCTATGTTTTGTTCTGCATGTTTCCGTTTTCTTTTTACGGTGCTGAACAGTATGCGGGTAAATTTGGTTTGTTGGATTTGCTAGTTCGTTTCCTGACAAATTCAGTGAATGATACTTACTGGTTTTTGTATACGATTATTTATTTATATATACTTACGCCTCTTTTGACTAGGGCAAAAACGAGCAAGAAGTTACTTGAGTATCTTCTGTTGATACTTTTTTCAGTAAGCTTTGTTATACCGCTAATTGAAAAGATGGGTGTGCCTAAAGAGTATTTTGGCACTTTGTTTAACTGGCCTTTTTTTGCGTCTAGCTCCTTATTTTACTATATTTTGGGATTTTACATTAAGAAGTATGTTAAGGAATTACCTCCAATTTGGTTGACTGCTGGCATGTTTGTCGTGTCTGCTGCGGCGATGTTCTTTGGTGGGCTATACACTAATGGCTATTTCTCGCAGCGATCCGAAACGTATAGCAACTATGTTATTGGGACGGCTTCACCATTGTGCGCGCTTGAGGCTGTGTCGTTATTCCTTCTTCTTATGTCTGCAGAGGAGCATCTGAAAAAGTATCCTTCGAAGGTGCTTCGAGGTGTGAAGGAGATATCTGGGGCATCATTGGGTGTGTATTTGTTCCATATCTTAATCATTAATTGGGCTGGCGTTAATTTGCAAGGTCGCATCGCCGAGTTTTGGGGTAATCATATGGAAATGCGGACGGTTGTCGTATATGCAATAACATTGGTTTTGGTGGTGCTCGCTAAGCGGGCTATTGCTCTTTGCAAAGGGCATAAGAAAGGAAGAATTGCCGATAATGTCTCCTGAGACACTTAAGAAAAATAGTGGAGGAAATATATCCGAGGGATGGGTCTTTCCTGTTGCACTCGGGGCTATCTTTGCGTGTGGGACCAACGCGGCAAGTTCAGCGAATCTGCCCCTCGATGAGCCCTATTTTTATGCTCAGTGCTTGCTGTTTGCAGTACTTTTTCTTCTCATTTTTCGCTGGGGATACGCGCTTCTGGAAAAAATAGGGAAACGTACGGTTTCAAACCGTGAATCTCAGAAGAAGGGAATTCTCCAATCTCTAGCGTTTGAATATCAGGCAAGCTGGAAAGCTAGGCTGAGGGATGCTCTGAGAATTTTCATCACTTGGCTTCCATATTTAATTCTTATGTATCCTGGTGTGTTGTATTGGGATACGGGAGATCAGGTCGCTCAGTTCTTCGGGATTTCGGCTTTCGGACAAGAGCCGGGACAGATTTGGGATCATCACCCTTTCTTTGATACATACTTGTATAGCGGTTTTATTTGGCTTGGACGTACTGTTTTCGGGAGCTATAACGTAGGTATCTTTTTGTATAGCATTGTGCAATATGCATTTGTGACTATCACTATTGCATGCTGGATGAGATATTTGAAGGAAAAGGGTCTTGGACGTCTTCCACTGAAGGCTTGCACCTTATTCTTCTGCTTTTTCCCTATTTTCCCGATTATGTTCGCATCGATGTCGAAAGATATCACGCATGCAGCTTTCTTCTTAGCTTGGGTTTTGCTCTTTTTGAGGCTTGTTGATTCCAAACTCGAGCTATTCAAAAACCCGAAATTCCTTGTCGAGTTTTTGATTATTTCTTTGTGTGCCTCAATGAGTAAAAAAATGGGTATGTATATTATTGTATTCTCCTTATTGGTGCTCATTTTAGGAAAGTTTAAAGCGCTGTTCAAGGCGATTGCTGTTGCTGTTTGTGTTTTTCTTTTTGTTGTTATTAGTGTGGCTTTGCCGAAATATTTTTATCCACGTGCCAACATCGTTCCTGGTGGCGCTCAGGCCGCGTTCGTGATGCCTATTGAATTACTCGGGCGTGCCGCATATGCCTACCCTGAAGATATTTCTGATTCGGAAAGAGCGTCGGTTGACTCATTCTTGGTCTATTCATGGGATCAGATAAGCAATCAGTACAACCCCTATATCGCGGATCCTGTTACAGGCTATGGTTTGCGTGATGGTGGATCGACAGCAGATTTTCTGAAGACTTGGCTGAAAGTCGGAATGCGGCATCCTTTGACGTATGTCAATGGATTCTTTAGTCTTGAGTCGGGGTGGATTACTTTTTCTGGAACGAACAAAATTAGACGTCCAGAAAAGCCCTACAAGCAGTATCCTGTTCAGATTGATCCGACAGTTACTACAAATGCCAATAAAGATACATTTGGAAAGCTCGTTCCAGCTAAAAGTGAAAACTGGGCCCAGCGCATAGTGTCTGGTATCGTAAAGACTTTGAAGACTACGCCTGTAATCAACGTGCTTTGTTATGTGGCTGTGTGGACTTCGATGATACCGACCTTTGTACTGTATGTGCTTTGGCGTAGACGAGGATGTAATGAGGGAGGCAGTCTTTTCAGATTTGCTCCTTATCTTGTATCGGTTGCTTCATTGTTTGTATATCCGATTTCTCTGCAGGTTGAGGGAGATAAAGCGGATCCGTCCCGGTATATGTTCCACACACTTTTGCTGGCACCCATTGCCTTTGGAATGCTGTGTTTCTCGAAAAAGAAAGATAGTGTCAAGAAATATGTCTAAAGGAATTTAGATAGTCTGAATGATTAATGGTTTGGGACCGTACTATAGGTACGGTCCCAAACCATTAATCATTCTCTACCGCGAAGTTTTCTCGCAATAGCTTTTGCCGTATCGCGTCGTTTGGAACCGATAGGCATCAATGGGTCGATGATTTTGCGAATGGGATTATCTTCTTCAACGGCGCGTTCATGTTTTGGACGGAGTGCTTCTTCGAGGATTTTCGGTTCGTTCGCCTTTACCACGCGCTTGAGTAGACGCTCGTAGAATGGTGTCTCGCGTGCATACCTCCAGTAAATGGAAGCGAAATCGCAATCCGGATCAGTCCACGGCTTCTGGAAGCCGGCGTAGTGGATGATTTGCGGATTGTTGCGTGACCTCATGTAGGCGTCATAAATGTCGTTTGGTGCCTGCACAAACAGATTGCCGACACGTCCGCCGCAATCGTGAACCACATTCCACTCCCACGGCAAATACAGTACTTCTCCCTCACAGTGTGCGTTAAGCACATCTTGGTCGTTATAGATGAACGCAGGGTTAGACGCATACGTAAGCCACTGCTTGATGGTGTAGCGCTCGCGCATGGCCTTGGTGTTGAGCACGAGAACACCAGCTTGGAAGTAATCGTAAGGATTCTTCATCTTCAGCACATTTTTGGCATACCCCATGCGCTTGCCATGCTTGACGTTGAGGTTGGCAAGGAAGTCGATATCTCGAATCGCACCGAGCAGCTTGCCTTGCAAGTCGGTGTTGTACAACTTGGAAATATCGCCATTGATGACGATATCCGAATCCAAATACAGCACCTTGTCGTAGAATGGCAATAGCTTCTGGATCAGGAATCGATAGTAGGTTTCGATGCTGATATGAGCATTATTCGTGGAAAGATCGTATCCAGACAGCTCACGCTCCACATTGGTGAATCGCAATGACATGTTCGGGAACTGCTTGAAGAAGTCACGCAGTCGTTCCTGCTTATCCCAAGCGATGTTTCGTTGTAAAACCACAACATCATAGAAATATGTCGGATCAGCATTCTTCATGGCCGAATAAACCGTGGTGGTGAGCTGTGGAACATAATTATCATCCGCGGCAAACACGACTGGAACGATCGGCTTGTTAAACATATCAAGAGGCTTCAGCTCTTCAGCGGGTTCCGGATTGGTAAAGTGAACACACTGAAGCTCCTTGAACTTCCAATTGGAACCGATGCGCTTATGATGCATCAAATAGATGTTCAGCAGGCGTTCGGAAAGGTGTCCCGGAGTACGCAACGCTTCCTTGCTGTAGGCACTATAGCTGGTGTTCTTATCGAACTCCTCAAGAATCGGGAACATCCAAGAGCAATAGTCGAAGAAGATCTCCTTCTTCATAATGAACATATTGCAGAAGCATGCCTTGTTGCCCGTGAAGAAAGAATCGGCATCCTCTTTGTAATCCGGATACATCTTGCATAGAATCCGATAACAGCGGAGCATATCATCATCGTGCAGCAGGGGAGCGGCTTCCCACAATGCGCGAGGAGTACCATGCTTGTCGATAATCTTCGTGAGATCACCGAATGGAGTGGTGATGACGTCGTATTGGCGAACTACTCGCTCAATGTTTGTATCGTCAAGTCCATACTCTTTCGCAGCTTTGGCATCGATGTAATCATCCATGATTTCGCCATATGGGTTCTCTTTGTGGAGAGTGTCAGAGAAATCAAAATAGCGGCGATAGTGGCAGAAACCGTAATAATCGGCATCCACATTCTTCCAAGCCCAGTATTGGGTAGTCAGCTCGCAATAGCGCGGATTACGGTCGGAGATATTCTCGCCTTCGTCATCGTGGAACGCCCAGGGGAAACGATAGCTGCCTTCGTGCAGGCCAACCTGCACAGGCTGCATGATATCGCTCTCAAATCGATTCACATTCTTATGCGTGGTGACGAACAGGCGAACGCGCTGGTTGTTGTATCGTTCGATTTGTTCGGTTTGCTCACTTTGAGTTACTAAATCAAGCATGTGGGATGTTGCGATACGTTTCATTTCATGGAAACGAAGGCTATCAGTATCTTCAAGGGATGGGAGAACCTCAAACGAATTGGCAATACCAAACCAGTTATTCAGTCTGTCATTAGGCAGAAGTGCTGTTTTTTCAGACAGTTTTTCATACGCGTCATCCCGCACAAAACGATATATTTCTCGACCTGCAATTGCCGGTCCAAATACGTCAGACATGCTTTGTGCCGCTGAAAGCTTCTCGTTTTCCGGAATTCGGATTTTCCAGTCGTTAGCGAGGATTTCTGTTGCTTTCCGTTGGAATCCCTGAGCGCAAGCGCGAAGCATTTCTGAGTGCTGAGTGTCGGCGAAATCGTATGCTGCGTCAAAATCGGCCTTGAAATGATGACAATACTGCGCGTACTTCTCAGCGCTAATGGTGCTGGTTCCGCTGATACCGCGACCGTAGTAGTAAATATATCCACGGCAATGCTTGCATGAGTGATATGTCTTTGCAAAGGCAGAAACAACGAAGCATTCATATCCGTCTTGTGAACGGCCGAGACGCTCCTTGGTCATTGCTGCAAAAGCCTGCTTAAGGACAGACGTTTTGTACAGACGCTGGGTTACTCGCCAGTCCACTTTATATCCTCGAGATTCGTCGAAGATATCGCGAATTATGTCCTCGCCTACGGCATCCTGCGTAGACGCGTTGTTATTGGCTTCGAAGGCTTCGCGCTCGGAATCCAGAAGTTCGTTTGCCCCGACTACTGTGATGCCGAAATGAAGAACATCTGCAGGATGCAATGATAACTCCTGAACAAGTTGCTTGCACATGTCTGGCTTGAGCGCATCATCACCATCGAGGAAGAAAGAATACTCTCCGGTAGCGGCTTCGGCTCCCGCCCCACCGGGGCGGGGGGTGACAGTTGCGT
>OAWF01000571.1_pt1 | contig 19106 bp, 16 predicted proteins | sample 1495411 | NCBI WGS metagenome assembly OAWF01 (sample SAMEA2580150, study PRJEB22360) | human gut metagenome | biome: human gut; feature: human-associated habitat; material: faeces | place: Denmark | collected 2008/2010 | reverse complement strand
ACAATTCACTGGTATTCTATATCTATCAACAAAAACAGAAGACGATGGCTGCACATGCAGCGCATCTGTGGTCATTGGACTTCGCCCAGATATTTATTTTTGACATTACCTAATTTTAGATAAATTTTCCCTTTTCTCAAGGCTGCACAGGATGAAAGTCCTGATGCAGCCCCTTTTCATATTACCGGATATATCCTTCCCGGTATGCCTTCTGTTTATTTGCCTCATACAGCTCTGCAAATACAGTCTCATAATAAGGTCTTACAAAAAATAATCCTGCCAGTCCAAATGAAATCTTTTCTAAAATAAACCAGCCGATAAATGAAAGATCTAATACGAATACATCCATTTTCTGCCCCATCATCATGCGGCGGCTGATCTGAAATGCCTCTTCTCTTGGCATTGTCGGATTCTCTGCCAGAATATATGGAATCATCCGATATTCATAGTGCTTGATAATCCCCGGCACGACAAGCAAAAGTGTCCAAAGTGCAGTATACAGATCTTTCAAAAAGATGGTCAATGCGATGTTTCCGTAATTTCCATTCTGAAATCCGAAAAAGATAGTTCCCGCAGACGGATTCTCTCTCCTGTTCTGAATAAAGAAACGAATGCCGCCTACATAGACCACGTTTCCCACAACAATCTTGATCAGAAGCAGTACCAATGCAATAAACAATGAAAAAACGGACCATAATACTCCAAACCAGTATCCCAACCCATCAAACAGACTTGACAACCAGCCCTGATATCCATAAGCAGGAAGAATATCGGTGTAATCTCTGATCTTCAACATGATCTCTTTTTTCGGTCCATCCGGTTCCATCATCAGCACAAGTGTCAAAATCAATGCCATGCCTACGCACATCCAGTAATTTTTATAAAAATTCATCTTTGCATTGTTTTTCAGCTGTCCTCTTGTCCAGTTCGGCATCTTTTTTCCTCCATTTCCGGCTCACTGTTTTGTTCTGTGGCCTGTTTTTTATTATACTTCTGAATGAAAGGAAAATCTACCGAATCCTTTGATATTCCGGAAAATACTTTTCAAAGCTCTTCTGCAGGCAGTCCCTTGTTTCTTTTTCCATCTGGCGATAGCGCTTCATCAGGGACTTTCCTTTTTCTGTCACCGTACATTTTCCACCACTTTTTCCGCCGTGCCTGCGCTCCAACAACTCATAGCCCAGTTCTTTTTCTGCCCGGTTGATGATCTTCCAGCCTTTGCTGTAGGACATTCCCATTTCCCCACAGGCATCCTTCATGGACTCCGTCACCAGAATGTGCTCCATCAAAATGACCAGTCCCGGTCCAAATACCAGATCTTCCTGATATATTTTAATTTTTAATGTCGGATGAAACATCTCTCACATCCTCCTATTCTTCTAAAAGCAAAATTCGTTTCGGGTCCACCTGTACCCACTGCGGGATCTGTGTCTGTTCCCGCTCCATCTTCATCCACATATTTTCTTTCGGATTTTCTCTGTTTCGAAATAAAATCGTCCACTCAAACGGCGCGCGTACCTCGCGGTCCACAGCCACCGGAATTTTATTCTCACTATCATGTGACGAAGCATCCGCCGGATGAAAATCATGCGCCCGAATTCCTACATGGGTGATTTTTTCTGAAACTTTCCGGTCTACCGTCAATTCCACGCCCCAATCCATTGCATACACTTTATGCATTCCACACTTTTTTGCTCTCGAAATATTTTTACATCCTGTCAGCCTCGCTGCAATAACACGCTCCGGCTGTTCAAACAGTTCTTTCGTATCTTTTGAAACCAGAATTTCGCCCTGCCCCATCACCATCGTTCTGTCACACAACTTGTATATTTCATCCCGGTCATGACTTACAATGATTGTCGTTTTTCCAAACTCCCGGAGATGTTGTTTCAACTCAAACTGGAGTTCTTCTTTTAAGTAACTGTCCAGTGCAGAAAACGGCTCGTCAAAAAGGAACTGTTCCGTTCCACAAGCCAGTATCCTCGCCAGGGCCACTCTCTGCTGCTGTCCTCCAGAAAGACGGGCGGGATAGCCGGATGCCAGCTCTGACAGATGAAATTTTTCCATCATTTCCATTGCCCGCTCTCTTTTCGCCGCCTTTTTTCCCTGGATTCCTGCTTCAATATTTTGAAACACTGTCATATTGGGAAATAAGGCATAACTCTGAAACAAATATCCCACACTACGTTTTCTGGGCGGCAGATTTACTTTATGACCTCTGTGAAACAATTCCCGTTTTCCCAGGCAGATTTTTCCCGAATCGGGTGTCTCGATTCCGGCAATCGCTTTGAATGTCATACTTTTTCCGCAGCCTGAAGCTCCCAGAATCCCGATACATCCGCCTTCTGCCTGAAATTGTATATGCAGGGGAAAGTTCTTGAGTTTTTTCTCAAAATCCACTTCTAATACGTTCATCTGTACTACCTCCGGCTAAATTTCTGAAATCCGTGCGTGACTGCATTCATTCCTGTCACTACCAGGAATGAAATGATCACCAGAATCCACACATACTGATACGCTTCTTCCATATTTCCGGCTGACACCGCGGAATAGACTGCAAGCGGAAGCGTTCTGGTCTCTCCTGCAATATTTCCTGCGATCATGGCGGTTGCTCCAAACTCTCCTAATCCTCTTGCAAATGCAAGGATTCCGCCTGACAAAATTCCGGACATAGCGTTTGGAAACCATACTTTCCAGAAAATGCACCATTCGGACATCCCAAGCGTCCTGCCTGCATAAAGGAGGTTTTCATCTACCTGCTGCAGCGCTCCTCTTGCCGAACGGTACATCAAAGTCTATTCCGAACAAAACCGCCTGTCCTGCCAATTCTGTTGCCTGCCATGAAAATGCAATCTTTGTCCCGAAAAATTCCAGAAAAACTCTCCCCACCGGGCGTTTTACCCCAAAGATGTACAACAGGAAAAATCCTGCCACCGTAGGCGGCAGGACAAGAGGAAGCGTCAGAATACCGTCACAGACCAGCTGCAGCTTTCTGCTGCGGATACGCTCCACGCCATATGCGGCTGCCAGTCCCAGAAAAAAAGTGATCACAATGGACACAGAAGCCGTTTTCATAGAAACAATGATCGGTGAAATCTCCATGTGCTCTCCTTCCCCAGTTACTCTGCATTCTTCTGAAAACCGTAGGATTCAAATACTTTCAGCGCCTCTTCGGACTGTAAAAACTCTACAAATTTTTCTGCTGCGTCTTTGTGCTTCGATGCGCTTACCACGCCGACCGGATAGATTGCAGGCTCTGCCATACTGTCTTTCGGTGCTTCTGCCACTACTTTCACCTTATCTGTAGTTGCTGCATCTGTCGCATACACGATTCCGGCATCTGCACTGCCCTCTTCTACCCATTTTAAAACTTCTGTAACATTGGTTCCGAGACTTGCCTTTGCAGACACTGTATCCCAGATTCCCAGATTGGTCAGCACTTCTTTCGAATACTGTCCTACCGGAACACTTTCCGGATCTCCGATTGCGATCACATTTGCTTTGGTAATATCCTCAAAGTTCTGCAGATCCAGCGTAGAATCTGCTGCTGTGATCAGTACGATCTGATTCTGAAGAAGATCTACCACAGAGTCCTTCTCCACCAATCCCTGCTCCGTCAGCGCATTCATCTGCTTCGTCGCCGCTGACATAAAGACATCTGCCTCAATCCCCTCTTCGATCTGTGTCTGTAATTTTCCCGAACTGTCATAGGTGCCTTTTACGGTAATATTCGGATTTTCCTTTTCAAACATAGGAAGCAGTTCTTCTTCATAAGAATATTCCAGACTCGCTGCAGCAGCCACCAGTAATTCTACCGGTTTTTCCTCCTGCTTTGTTTCTTTTGTCTGTTCTTCTGTTTTTACTTCTCCGCATCCTGCAAGCAGGGAACCTGTCAATGCTGCCAGTGCCAGAATACTCCAGATTTTTCTTCGTTTCATCTCATACCTCCTCGTTTTGTGTTTTTCTTTTATTATACATCAAGTTATTTTCAAAAACAACTTGATGTGTAAATCGTGCAGGCGTTGAATTTCCTGAGAAATCAGCGCCTGCTCATTTCTTCTTTATTTCTTTTTCTTTTCATACGGTGTTCCATGAAGAGGCAATTTCGTCTGAAACTCCCCAGTCAGTTTATAATAAGCTCCTGTAATTGCCGGAGCCGTTGGAATGGATGTGATCTCTCCAATTCCAATCGCTCCATATCCCGGTTCCACTCCCGGTTTTTCCACGATCAGTGACTGGATTTCTGGTACTTTATCTGCCCGGAACAATCCCAGTGTTCCAAATCTGGAAACCGGACGCCCTTCCTTGATCTCATACTGTTCTGTCAGTGCATATCCCATTCCCATGACAACACCGCCCTCAATCTGGCCTTCCACACTGATTGGATTTACGGCTTTCCCCACATCATGGGCTGCCACCATTTTCTGAATCGTTCCATCTTCATTCAAAATACAAACCTGTGTTGCATATCCATATGCCACATGAGAAACCGGATTCGGAACATCACTGCCCATTTTATCAGTCTTTGCAAGATATTCTCCGCAGTATTCCTTTCCTTCCAGTTCCTGAAGTGAATGTGTCTTTAAATCTTCACACAATTTTTCACAGGCCCGTTTTGCCGCCTCTCCTGTAATCAACGTCTGCCTGGAACCGGATGTCGTTCCGGAATCCGGGGAATCGGATGTGTTTGCCGGACAGTACCTAATCTGTTCCACCGGAATCTGCGCAGTCTGTGACACCACCTGTGTCAGGACTGTTCCAACTCCCTGACCGATACAGGAAGCTCCCGCATGAATCTGTACCATTTTATCCTGCACCAACAGACGGCATCTTCCCCAGTCCGGCAGTCCCACGCCTACACCGGCATTTTTCATCGCACAGGCGATCCCCGCATACGGCGCCTGTTCATAAATCTCTTTGACAGCCTCCAGTGTCTCTGCAATTCCTGTAGAGGCATCTGCGATCTGTCCATTTGGAAGCACCTGTCCGGGCCGCACCGCATTCCGATATCGAATCTCCCATGGAGAGATTCCCACCATCTCCGCCAGCAGATCCAGATTCCGTTCTGCTCCAAAACAGGTCTGTGTCACGCCGAATCCGCGAAATGCTCCAGCCGGCGGATTGTTGGTATACACGGCTTTTCCGTCAATGTCAATGGTCTGGAAATTGTAAGGCCCTGCCGCATGGGTACAGGCTCTTTGCAGAACCGGTCCGCCCAGAGATGCATACGCACCTGTATCCGATACAACTACAGCTTTCATTGCAGTCAGATATCCGTTCTCATCACATGCTGTGGTAATATCCATCCACATCGGATGCCGTTTGGGATGCACGGTGATACTTTCCTGTCTGGACAGCTTTACTTTAACCGGACGCTTTGTCAGGTATGCCACCAGTGCGGCATGATGCTGTACACTGACATCCTCTTTTCCACCAAATCCGCCGCCTACCAGCTTGTTTTCCACAATCACTTTTTCCGGCGGAAGTCCAAGCATCATACTGCATTCGTGCTGGGTATCGTAGGTTCCCTGATCCGAAGAATAGATAAATACTCCGTCATCAAACGGCATGGCCACTGCACACTCCGGCTCCAAAAAGGCATGTTCCGTCCACGGAGTTTCATAATGTCTGGTCACTTTATATTTCGAGTTGGCGATCACTTCTTCTGCATTTCCTCTGACCAGATGCTCATGGGCGAGTACATTTCCATCCGGCTGGATTCCCGGATGAATGCGGGGTGCGTCCTCTTTTAATGCTTCAAACGGATCCAGCACCGGTTGCAGCACTTCGTAATCCACCTTTACCAATGCCTTTGCACGTTCCAGAATCTCCGGTGTCTCTGCTGCGATCAGACAAATGGCATCTCCCAGATAATGTGTCACATGTCCGACCAGGATCATTGTATCCCAGTCCGGTTTCAGATGTCCCACCTTCACAGAACCCGGAATATCATCCGCCGTATATACTCCGATCACACCTTCTAATTCCAATACCTTCTCTGTATGGATCGCCAGCACTTTTGCTCTTGGATATTCGGAGCGCACCGCACTGGCATAGATCATATCATCCAGATACACATCATCCGGATACTGCCCGGTTCCAAGAACTTTCTCCTTTGCATCCACACGCAGGATCGGTGCCCCGACAGAGACCACGCCGCTGTTCTCTTTGGCCGGAAGATCTTCCCGAAACATCTTTGCTGAGAGCAGGATCGCCTCGATGATCTTTTGATATCCGGTACAACGGCAGATATTATTCCGAATGGCTGCCGCCGCCTCAACACGGCTCGGATCCGGATTCTGATCCAGAAGCCCCTTGGCGCACATCACCATGCCCGGAATGCAGAATCCGCACTGCACCGCGCCGACCTTTGCAAATGCATATGCATAAACTTCTTTCTCCCGTTCACTCAGCCCTTCCACTGTGACTACAGATTTTCCCTGCAGCTTGGAAAGCATTGGAATACATGCCCTTGTGGCTTTTCCATCCACCAGCACCGTGCAGGTTCCGCACGCGCCCTGGCTGCATCCGTCCTTTACTGAAGTAAGCCTTAAATCATCCCGAAGAAACCGCATCAGCTTCGTATCCTGCTCCACCTCATAATCTTTTCCATTTACATGAACCATCAGCATATGAAAACCTCCTTTGGGGTACTCCCCTTTTTATTCCGTCATGTCTTCTCTCCTGTCAATGTCTTTTAATTCTTCCGGCGCACACTCCACGATCCGGATCTTCTCTTCATATTGCTTCATCAGCTGTCTGCCGCCCGTATCCCCGGTCAGATGCATAAGCTCCTGAAAATACGTGCTTCCCCACAATACCGGATTTCCGCGCATTCCATCATATCCGGCACAGACAATGCTGTTTTTATGAAGGCATCCCTCGTTTAAAATCTTCTGGATTGTAGCAGTCTGGATTCCCGGCTGATCGCAGACCAGAAACAACACACCCTCCAGGTCTGGATTTTGTGAGAGCAGTTCCTGCAGCGCCAAACTGACAGAATGTGAAATTCCCTGTTCCGGCTGTCTGTTCTCTACAATATGGATCCCCAGGCGCTGCGCTTCTTCTGCCAGTGCTTCTCTTGCGGTCACGACCACCCTGGAAAGTCCCGAAAATGCTTCCAGCTTCTCAAGTGCATGCCGATAAAGAGGGATTCCCTGAAATTTTTCCGACAACTTGTCACTTCCAAACCGTTTTGCTTCCCCTGCTGCCAGAAGTGCCACTCCATAATTTCCATAGATCTGTCCAAACAGAGATACCGCTTCCAGCACACCGCCTCCGACTGCCCTTGCCTTGTCCGAGATTGTAACACAATGCTCTGGTTCACATCTGGCATCAATGTCTCCGATCTTCAATCCTTCTGTGACCTGTACATCCTTCTGGAGCATTCCGCGGACAATTCCGCTCATCTTTGCATAGACCGGCTGCTTCCCGGTCCTGGCAACAAGCTGGCCTTTTTCTACGGTATCTCCGATTTCTGCCACAGGCTCCATGATTCCATCTGCACTGGCACGGATCAGACGCTCGGTTGTAAAGCCGCCTATATTTCCCGGAACTCCGGTATTTGGGATTGCTTCTTTTTCCCAGATCACATTTCCCAGTGTATGTCCTCTTTTTGTCTCGATGACACAGTGACAGTCTTTTCCTGCGTAAAATCCCGGTCCTACACCGATGACAAACGGCGCGTCCGTGATCCGGGTTCCCAGATTCTTCTTTGCCAGGATTGCATCCACTACTACATCTGGATGAAACGACCCGATAATATCTGCTTCTGGATCCACCAGTACCGGAATCTCTCCTCTTTGTAAGATCCTGTCTGCTTCTGCAGCATCCTTTACCAGCACCCCTTTTAAATCTTCCACCTCTGCCTCGTTTTCGTAAACTGCTCTGGAGAGCGCCACGCTTCGCCGCACGGTCAGCGGAACCGCAATCTCTGTCATCACAATCTGATGTCCTGCATGGTATAAGCGAGAGGCAATTCCTGTTGCCAGATCTCCTGCTCCTTTGATTACAATCTTCATTCTTCTTCCTGCCTTCCTTCTGCTGTCACTGTCACATCTGCAAACCCGCGTTTTTCCAATTCCCGGCAGATTTCCTGCGCAAACTGTCTTCTTCGCGTGGTGTCTGCTTTATTTAAAATCACCTGATACCGCATGGTTTCTTTGACATTCTTTTTCCCGCCGCGGCTTTCAAGTGCCAGCCGCGCAATATCCACTGCTGATATCGGGTCTGTTATCTTCTTCTCCAAAATTTCTGCTGCCAGCCCGGGACGAAAACACGCCTCCCGAAAGGTCTTTCCCACTGCGTCCAGACCGTAAACTGCCAGCACCCGTGTACTTTTTTGATAGATGACCGGCTCCCACGACTCCGGTACTTTGCAGGGAAGCCTTCTGGCTCCGTCTGCCTCGATCAAAAACAAATCCGGACCATACTTTCTCACCTCATCCAGAAGCGCTTCTGAAACACCTCTGACCTTTTCCGGATTATCATCCTGTTCTCCAAACCACACCTGATGAGTCTGCCCCCATCTTTGTGCAATGCGCTCTGCATCCGCACCGAGTAAAAAATGCGGTTCTTTTTTCATCCGTGTGGTCGTGGTCACTGCCACATTTTTCTGTCTTTTTTCCATTTCATCCGTAAGCCTGCGGATCGTAGTTGTTTTTCCTCCTGCTCCCACTACAGAGATCACTTCTTTTGCTGTCTCTGTAATCTGCAGTCCATCTAAGAGGGACTTCTTGATCTGTAGATTTCCGCTTTCCCATTTCCATATACTTGTCATGTCTGTTTGCTGTCTCTTTCTTTTTTTAGGGCTTCTTCATCAGAAGCCCCTTTCACTTTACCGAAATCCCACAGATCCTGCAACCTTTGATTTTACCGAATCAAATAAGAGTAATCCCTGCACACAGTTTCAATCATGCGTCCCAGTCCATCCGGAAGAGCTGCCGGTTTCTCCGGTTCCCAGATAAAGGTCTTCCCAAAGAAGCGTACCTTACAGCGTCGGGTCTCTTGATCCAGAACTGCAAATCCCTGATTCTTACTGTTTTCCATATCTGCTTCTGTTTCGAAAAGTGTGAATTTATCCAGATATGGAGCGCTGGAATATGGACAGAAACTCTTACAGTTGCCGCACTCATTACACAGATAATCTACATGGATGATCTGGTGTTTTTCCATCCCCGGTACCTGAATGGCAATGTTTGCACGGTTTGGACAGACTTCTACGCAGTTTTCACAGATTGTCGAGCATCCCAGGCATCTGCCTGCCTCTTTTGTCTCTTTCTGTTCCTCTTTTAATACCCCTCTCTTGGCATAGACCTTTTCTTCCTCTGCCAGTTTATCAAAATCACGCGCCAACACTTCTCCTGCAATTGCCTCAGCCACTTTTCGTCCGTCCCGGATCGCCTCTACAACTGTTGCCGGTCCATACAGACCATCGCCTGCTGCATAGACATTGTCATCACTGGTTTTTAATGTCTTTTCATCGACATATAATCTTCCCTTTTCCGATACTGCCAGACCGTTTGCCTGATACCAGTCTGTCGGCACTTTTTCTCCAACTGCAGCGATCACCGTATCTGCCGGAACCCAAACTGTCTCCCCGGTCTCTGTCACTCCTCTTCTGCCCGATACATCATAATCGGAAAGCTGCATCACTTTGCAGAAAAGCTGGCCGTTTTCCAGTTTTACAGGAGACAATAACTCTTTGAATTCCACTCCATCTTCCAGGGTCATCACCAGTTCTTCTTCATCCGCCGGCATATACCGTCTCGTTCTTCTGTAAATCAGATAAACATGCTCCACGCCTGCGTTTCGTTTTGCCGCTCTTGCAGTATCCATGGCTGTGTTTCCGCCTCCGATAACAACCACATGTTTTCCAAGTGAAACCTTACCGTCTGTCTGTTTAAATTCTGCCAGAAATTCCAGTGCATTTTTCGGCATTCCGCTTTCCAGCTTTAAGCTTCCCTGAACCGGAGCTCCCACTGCCAGTACGATCTTTGTATATCCCTGCTTTTTCAGTTCTTCCAAAGATTCCACCTTTGTATTGCAGCGGATGTCCACCTGCATCTTTCTTAAGATTTCCGCATCTTTTTCAATGGCATCCTCCGAAATACGAAATGGCGGGATCACGTGACGTACTACGCCTCCTAAAGATTCTTTTGCCTCAAATAGCGTAACTTCCATACCACCTTTTCTGAGGAAGTATGCAGCCGCCATTCCTGCCGGGCCGCCTCCGATGACTGCCGCTTTTTCTGCTTTTGTCACTGCCGGCACCGGAAGTTTTTCAAGCAGCGCCTCATATCCATTTTCTGCCGCTTTTAATTTCATCTCCCGGATATGAACAGGTGTCTCATAAAAGTTTCTGGTACATTTGCTCATACAGTTATGTGCACAGATCGTTCCTGTAATAAACGGAAGCGGGTTCTTCTCTGTGATCACTTCCATTGCTTCCTCATACTTTTCTTCTCCCACAAGCTGCAGATACGTTGTGATATCCTGATGGATCGGGCATCCCTCTTTACACGGCGCCACGAAACAATCCATGAGCGGAACTTCTTTTTTCATCTTTCTTGACGGCAAAGGCTTCATTGCCTTCACATGATGCGGGTCTTTCACCGCTTCTTCTGCAAGTTTTCCTGCAGATTCTGCGTCCACTTTTTCAAACGGAGCATTCTCCTTGTCCAGAAGCTTTGCCATCTGTGTCAGCCTCTGATAACCGCCCGGTTTCAAAAGAGTCGTTGCCACAGTAACCGGCCAGATGCCTGCATCCACAATTCTTTCTATATTATAGTAATCCGCTCCTCCGGAATAGGAAATACGAAGCCTTCCGTCAAATTCTTTTGCCAGTTTTGCCGCCAATGAGATAGACAGAGGGTATAAGGATTTACCAGACATATACATCTCTTCGCTTGGAAGCTCATTCTGTTTCACATCCACAGGGAACGTATTGGTGATCTTCACACCAAACTCCAGATTTCTCTCTTTCGCCGTATTCATCAGGCGTGTCAGCATCGGAACTGCATCTTCATACTGCAGGTCATCCTTAAAGTGGAAGTCTCCAAACTGTATGTAATCATATCCCATCTCATCCATGGTCTTTCTCGCAAACTCATATCCAAGCAGTGTCGGATTGCATTTTACAAAGGTATGGAATCCTTTTTCCGTAAGCAGATACATGGCGATCCGTTCAATCTCCTGCGGAGGACATCCATGCAGTGTGGAAAGTGTCACGGAATTGCAGATTTCCGGCGGGATCTGCTCGATATCTTCTGTTGTCACGTGCTCAAACCAATCCGCATGTTCCAGTAAATATGCCTTGCAGTGCTTGAAAATTTCTGTATCTTCTGCGTGTTTCATGGAATTCAGGAAGGTATCCACCTTCGGGGACTGGATGCCTGCCAGATCATATCCCACACTGACATTAAACTGAAATCCATTCATATCTCCAAGTCCAAACTCTCTGGCGATCACTTTCAATAAGAACCAGGCTTTGATATACTCTTCCATTGCCTGCGGTACTGTCAGCTCTGTGGACCACTCGCAGTTATATCCTTCATCATCCGCCTTGATACACGGACGGTTGATGCATGCCGCCAGCTCTTCTCCATCCATGATCTGTACGGTCTTCAATTCAAAGAAACGACTGCCGGCATAGTAGGCTGCCACAATATTCTGTGTCATCTGCGTATGCGGACCGGCTGCCGGTCCAATCGGCGTCTCCAGAGTACGCCCGAACATCGTCCGGTTATGTGTTCCATCTGCCCGGTACGCATGATGCTGTCCGAACACGGTTCCTCTTTTTTTCTTTTCCTGTAATACCCAGTCTACCAACTGTTCAAATGACATCGGTGTCATAACTTCACTCATCCTCATGCCCTCCCTATGCGTTGATCCTCTCAGCCAGCTCTTTTGCCGCCTGTCTGCAGTCTGCCATCACTTTTGCTTCATCTATAAATACAAGTTCTCTGTCTTTCATCAATACTTTTCCATTCGCCACTGTAGTTACTACCTGTTTTCCAGTCATACCGAATAAAATGTGGCTGTTTGTATTGTCCCCGTTCATCGGTGTCAGCGGATCATAATCCACAACAATCACATCTGCTGCAGCTCCTTCTTTCAATACACCAAGCTTCTGCGGGAAATAACGCTCTGCAATTTTGACATTTCCGTCAAAAAGCATCTGCGGAACCTCTCCCCATGCGGCATTCGGATCACACAGATGATGCTTGTGCAGTACGTTTGCCACTTTGTAAGACTCTGTCATATCATGAGTATATCCGTCTGTTCCAAGTCCGGTCAGGATCCCTCTGTGAACCAGTTTCATCGTCGGCGGACATCCGCAGGCATTGCCCATGTTGGATTCCGGATTGTGTACCACCATTGTGTTCGTCTCTTTGATCAGATCCATCTCATGACCGTTGATATAAATGCAATGTCCAAGCAGTGTCTTTTCTCCCAGGATTCCCCAGTCCATCAGACGATCCACGATCCGCTTCCCATAATGTTTCAGACAATGATGCAGATCTTCGATCCCTTCTGCCACATGGATATGATATCCCACGCCGTCCGGCTTGTTCGCTGCAGCCAGCTCCATCGTCTCATCAGAAATCGTAAACTGTGCATGCATTCCCATCATGCCCGCGATCATGCCGGTATCCTCTTTTTGTGCATGACGGATAAACTCTGCATTTTCCATAACGGAATCTCTTGCCTTATCCTTCCCGTCACGATCCGAGATCTCATAGCATAAACAGGAGCGGACTCCGGTTTCTTTCGCAGCTCTTTCAATCTCATATAAAGAACCACGGATGGAACCAAAGCTTGCATGATGGTCAAATACCGTTGTCACACCATTTTTAATCGAATCAATATATGTAGCCTTGGCGCTTAAATATGTATCCTGCAGTGTCAAATTCCGGTCAATCGTCCACCACATCCCATCCAGAATATCCAAAAATCCTTTTGGGTCATATCCTTTGACGGACAGTCCTCTTGCGAATGCACTGTAAATATGTTCGTGTGCATTGATAAAGGCAGGCATGATCACCTTGCCCTTTGCATCCAAAAACTCCGCGTCCGGATACGCCGCCTTCACTTCCGAAAGCGTACCGGCCTTCACGATTTTTGTACCGTCAATCACCACTGCCCCGCATTCCAGATATGGATTGTCCGCATCTCTTGTGATCATCCTGCCGTTTCCTAAAATAAGCATACTAACCTCTCCTTTTCTTTTTTGAAAGTCTTTTATTTTTGTACATATCTTCCAGAACTGTCTTTGTTGTTTATAGAATACCATCAAAACTGCACAAATGCAACACGATTCTAAAACTTTTTTAGGCATTCTAAAACTTTTTTAGAAAAACTATTGATTTTATGGATTTTTATGATATTATGAGTTTAGAAGCAGTTGTTTTTGACATATTTTACCAATGTTTTTCACAAAGGGAGGGATGACTATGGATCATACACTCAAGCTTCTAAAGCAAATGGCGCATGGTATTGCAAAACAGTTCGGAACTTCCTGTGAAGTTGTCATTCATGATCTGAACAAGGATCTGGAGACCTCCATCGTCCACATTGAAAACGGACAGGTGACAAACCGCAAGTCCGGAGACGGACCTTCCGGGATCGTACTGGAGACCTTGCACAAAAACGCTGCCAAAGTACAAGATAAGCTTTCTTATCTCACACGCACGGAGGACGGCCGGATTTTGAAATCCAGTACCCTTTACATACGGGATGCCGATGAAAAGATTTCTTATATCTTTTCCATCAACTATGACATCACAGCACTTCTTACGATAGACAGTGCACTGGGGTCGCTTCTTCATACCGAACCGGAAACAGATACTTACACAGTCAGCAAGCCGCACTCGCCGCAGACGATCACACGCAATGTAGAAGAGCTGTTAAACGATCTGATGCAGCAGGGCGTGGCACTGGTCGGAAAACCGGTGGCTTTAATGACCAAGGAAGATAAGATCCAGGTGGTCCGCTATCTGAATGATGCCGGTGCGTTTCTGATCACAAAATCAGGAGATAAGGTCGCAAATCTTCTCAATATTTCTAAATTTACACTTTACAGTTATATGGATGCAGGAAAATAGCAGATCATAAGGAGGTTTTACACATGGAGACAATCAAATGGGCAGTCAATCATATGCCGAAGACCGAGGATGCCAACCTTCCGGTCATGGCACTTTCCGAGGTGGAAAAAGCCCGCACGTTCCACGAAAGTTTTCCGCAATACAGTGTCACACCACTCGTAAAACTGAACCACATGGCCGAAAAATTAGGACTTGGTTCACTTTACATCAAGGATGAGTCTTATCGCTTCGGACTCAATGCATTTAAGGTGCTGGGAGGCTCTTTTGCCATGGCGCGCTACATTGCACAGCAGACTGGCAAAGATGTCAGTGAACTTCCATATCAGGTACTGACTTCCGAAGCTTTAAAAAAAGAATTCGGGCAGGCTACTTTCTTTACTGCAACAGATGGAAATCACGGGCGCGGAGTTGCCTGGGCTGCCAACAAGCTCGGACAAAAGGCAGTTGTCCTGATGCCTAAAGGAAGTACACAGACACGGTTAAACAACATCCGAAAAGAAGGCGCCACTGCTACGATCGAAGAATGCAACTACGATGAATGCGTGCGCATGGCTGCCGATATGGCTGCCAGAACTGAACATGGTATCATCGTGCAGGATACTGCGTGGGACGGCTATGAAGAAATTCCGGCATGGATCATGCAGGGATATGGAACCATGGTCATGGAAGCCGACGCTCAACTTCATGAAGACGGCTGCGAAGCCCCGACTCATGTATTTATCCAGGCTGGTGTCGGATCCCTTGCCGGTGCTGTTCAGGGATATTTTGCGAACCGCTATCCCAAGACCCCGCCGAAAGTGGTCGTTGTGGAAGCCGAATCTGCTGCCTGTCTTTACAAAGGAGCTGTTGCCGGAGACGGAGCGATCCGTATCGTGGACGGTGATATGCCGACCATCATGGCAGGGCTTGCCTGCGGCGAACCGAACACCATTTCCTGGGATATCTTAAAGAATCATGTGGACACCTTTGTTGCTGCACCGGACTGGGTCGCTGCAAAAGGAATGCGGATGCTCGCCGCACCGATCAAGGGAGATACGCCGGTCACTTCCGGAGAATCCGGAGCCGCACCGTTTGGAACGCTCGCCTGCATCATGTGCATGGACGAATATCAGGAATTAAGAGAACACCTGGGCCTGAATAAAACTTCCCGGGTACTGCTTTTCTCCACCGAAGGAGATACCGATCCTACACGTTACGAATCCATCGTATGGGACGGCAATGACCGTTAGATCAGGAAACCATTTCATTCATTATGTTTATCAAGGAGGATTTTAAAATGGATTTCAACAAAATCAAAGAAGCTGCACAGAACTATGAAGCGGATATGACAAAATTTCTCAGAGAGATCGTAAAATTCCCGGGTGAAAGCTGTGGGGAAAAGGATCACATTGAACGGATCGCCGAAGAGATGCGGAAACTGGATTTTGATAAAGTCGAGATCGATCCGCAGGGAAATGTACTCGGATATATGGGAACTGGAGAGACACTCATCGGATTTGATGCACATATTGACACCGTTGGTATCGGAAACCGTGACAACTGGGAATTCGATCCATATGAAGGATTCGAATCTGACACAGAAATCGGAGGACGTGGTACTTCTGATCAGCTCGGAGGTATCGTCTCTGCAGTTTACGGTGCAAGGATCATGAAAGATCTGGGACTTTTAAGTGACAAATATACAGTCCTTGTCACAGGAACCGTACAGGAAGAAGACTGCGACGGCCTCTGCTGGCAATACATCATCAACGAAGATAAAGTCCGTCCGGAATTTGTGGTATCCACAGAACCGACTGACGGCGGGATCTACCGCGGACAGCGAGGACGTATGGAGATCCGTGTAGACGTCAAAGGCGTATCCTGTCACGGCTCTGCACCGGAGCGTGGAGACAATGCAATCTACAAGATGGCTGATATCCTGCAGGATGTCCGTGCACTGAACGAAAACGATGCCGAAGAGACAACTGAAATCAAAGGACTCGTAAAAATGCTGGATGAAACATATAATCCGGAATGGGAAGAAGCAAGATTCTTAGGACGGGGTACCATCACAACTTCTGAGATTTTCTTCACTTCTCCAAGCCGCTGTGCGGTTGCAGACTCCTGCTCTGTTTCTCTGGATCGCCGTATGACTGCCGGAGAGACATGGGAAAGCTGTCTGGATGAGATCCGTGCACTTCCAAGCGTACAGAAATATGGGGAGGATGTAACGGTTTCCATGTACAACTATGACAGACCATCCTATACCGGACTGGTATATCCGATCGAATGCTACTTCCCGACCTGGGTCATTCCAAAAGACCACAAAGTCACAAAAGCTCTGGAAGAAGCCTACAAGGGACTTTACGGAGAAGAAAGGATTGGAACACCAGAGACTGCTAAGATGAGAAAAGCCCGCCCACTGACTGACAAATGGACGTTCTCTACAAACGGCGTTTCCATCATGGGACGAAACGGCATTCCTTGTATCGGATTTGGGCCTGGAGCAGAAGCACAGGCTCATGCACCAAATGAAAAGACCTGGAAGGCAGACCTAGTCGTATGTGCCGCTGTTTACGCTGCACTACCGACTTTATATTGTAAATAAATTTTCAAAATAGCAAAAAACACAACAGGCACAGCCTGAGTATATGGAGGAATCACACTATGAAAACATTACAGGATTACATCGATAAACTGAACGCACTCAACTTCAAAGACATGTACAACTCTGACTTTTTCCTGACCTGGGAAAAAACAGACGACGAACTGGAAGCAGTATTTACACTGGCAGACGCACTCCGTTTTATGAGAGAAAACAACATCTCCACAAAAGTATTTGAAAGCGGACTCGGAATCTCTTTATTCCGTGACAATTCCACACGTACCCGCTTCTCATTTGCTTCCGCATGTAACCTGCTCGGTCTTGAGGTGCAGGATCTGGATGAAGGAAAATCGCAGATTGCGCATGGTGAGACAGTTCGTGAGACAGCCAACATGATTTCTTTCATGGCAGATGTCATCGGAATCCGTGACGATATGTACATCGGAAAAGGAAATGCCTACATGCACGAAGTCGTAGATGCTGTGACAGAAGGACACAAAGACGGGATTCTTCAGCAGAAACCAACGCTTGTCAACCTGCAGTGCGATATCGACCATCCGACACAGGCAATGGCCGATATGCTGCACATCATCCATGAATTCGGCGGTGTGGAGAATCTGAAAGGAAAGAAGATCGCCATGTCCTGGGCATACTCTCCTTCCTACGGAAAACCGCTCTCTGTTCCACAGGGTGTGATCGGACTGATGACACGTTTTGGAATGGACGTTGTACTGGCACATCCGGAAGGATATGAAGTCTTCCCGGAAGTGGAAGCTGTTGCTGCCGAAAATGCAAAAAAATCCGACGGTTCTTTCACAAAGACCAACAATATGGCAGAAGCTTTCAAAGATGCCGACATCGTTTATCCAAAGAGCTGGGCGCCGTTTGCTGCCATGGAAAAACGTACTGAATTATATGGAAACGGTGACTTTGCGGGAATCGATGCTCTGGAAAAAGAACTTCTGGAACAGAACGCACAGCACAAAGACTGGGCTTGTACAGAAGAACTGATGAAGACGACCAAAGACGGTAACGCGCTCTACCTGCACTGTCTGCCTGCAGATATCACAGGTGTCAGCTGCGAATCCGGTGAAGTCGATGCCAGCGTATTCGACCGCTACAGAACACCACTTTATAAAGAAGCCAGCTACAAACCGTATATTATCGCAGCCATGATCTTTCTTGCAAAATTTGCAGATCCTGCTGATATCTTAAAGAAGCTGGAAGAGAAATCCACACCTAGAGTTTTTGAGTAAAACCTGTTATACTAGAACACGATGCGAAATGGATTATATTCAAGGAGGGACTAAGCTATGCTAAAATATGTAGAAACCAAAAATGCACCGGCAGCAATCGGACCTTATTCTCAGGGAATCATCTGTAACGGAATTGCGTTTTTCTCCGGTCAGATCCCGCTCTCTCCGATAACAGGAGAAGTGGTCGGAACCACGATCGAAGAACAAACAGAACAGGTGATGTTAAACATCAAAGCGCTTCTTGAAAGCCAGAATGCGGATTTTACAGATGTGGTAAAAACAACCTGTTTCCTTGCAGACATGGGTGATTTTGCTGCATTCAATGAAATCTATGCAAAATATTTTACAGGAAAACCGGCACGCTCCTGCGTTGCTGTAAAAGATCTTCCAAAAGGAGTTTTATGTGAGGTAGAAACAATCGCATCAGTCGGGGAGGAATAAAAATGGCAAGAAAAAAACGAATTGTCATTGCCCTGGGCGGAAACGCCCTGGGCAACACCCTTCCGGAGCAGATGGCCGCTGTCAAGATCACAGCCCGCGCCATCGTCGATCTGATCGAGGAAGGATGTGAAGTTGTTGTCGCACACGGAAACGGCCCTCAGGTCGGTATGGTCAACAACGCAATGCTCGCTCTGACTCACGAAGACGCACAGCAGCCCAATACCCCTCTATCTGTCTGTGTTGCCATGAGCCAGGCTTATATCGGTTATGATCTTCAGAATGCTTTAAGAGAAGAGCTTCTGAATCGCAATATTACAGATATTCCTGTTGCAACCATGATCACACAAGTACGGGTTGATGAACATGATCCTGCTTTTGCCTGTCCGTCCAAACCGATCGGACGTTTTCTTACAGAAGAACAGGCAGAAGAAATGTCGCAGAAATATGACTACATTATGAAAGAAGATGCCGGAAGAGGTTACCGCCGTGTGGTAGCTTCTCCAAAACCACAGGAGATCATTGAAATCGGAACCATCCGGACCATGGTGGATTCCGGTGATCTTGTCATTGCCTGCGGAGGCGGGGGCATTCCGGTGATCCGTCAGGGCAATCATTTAAAAGGTGCCAGTGCAGTCATAGACAAAGATTTCGCCAGTGCTCTGCTTGCAAAAGAACTGGATGCAGATTTTCTGATCATCCTCACTGCAGTAGAAAAAGCCG
>OAWF01000559.1_pt1 | contig 19379 bp, 30 predicted proteins | sample 1495411 | NCBI WGS metagenome assembly OAWF01 (sample SAMEA2580150, study PRJEB22360) | human gut metagenome | biome: human gut; feature: human-associated habitat; material: faeces | place: Denmark | collected 2008/2010 | reverse complement strand
TTGTAAAGTTTACACATTATTTAATTTATTCCTGTAAAAATAATTTTACATTTTTTTAAATCCCCCCCGGGTTTGCGAAATCAAAGTGTGAGTAGGGAAAACGGTGAATGGGTACGTAATCGCTGAGAATCGATTTTAAAAAGCAGCCTTTACACCTAGTTTATGAGTTTACAGAAAAGTACACTAAATTTACGAAAGGAGCTGAAAATGTGACAATAACTAAATTAGCGAAATTGGCAGGTACAACAAGACCTACGATTTATAAATACTTTGAAAAAAAGGGCTATGATAAAAAGAATATAAATGAAAATGTTATCAGGGATGTTATTGATCATTTCAGCAAAAGGACCGAAAGCAATAAAAAGTTAAAAAGCACATGTAAAAGAAGTTCTGTTTCACCTAGATTCAAAGCAAAAAACTTGACCGAGGAAGAAAAAGAAACAGTCAAGGAAAGACTTTTAAATGCAAAAAATGACTACAATTACAATGCCAAGATTATAAGTCGTTTAAAAAATGAGATAGATGAGTACGTTGAAGAAAACAACTGTACTACTTTTGAAAACCATTCAGGCGGAACATCAGCTATTCCGCAGATCAAGCAGCTTGAAAACTATATGAAGTTAAATATTGCTTTGAATAAAACGATTCAGGAACTTGAACAGACATTAGATATTATTAGGCTTGCATCAGTTAAAGAGGATGATCCATTTGCAGTCAGCTAATCCATTCTTTGAATTTATTGAGCGTTCTAAAAAATATCCTGATGAGTATCCTGAAAAAATTCATAAGCAGATAAAGATGCAGGAGGAAATGCTGCATCTTTTTGAATTCAGAGAAGAACGGGGGAAAAGATGTGTAGACTGGATTGAAAAATTCTGCATTTTGACAGAGGGTGAAAATGCAGGGAAACCTGTAAAACTTCTTTTATGGCAGAAGTGGTTTTACTATTCAATATTCTGTTTTTATGGTGAATTTGAAGAGCCCGAATATGATACTTCGGGCAATGAGGTAGGGAAGAAAATAAAAATAAGCAGAGTTGTCAATGATGTCATGCTGCTTATCGCATCCGGAAACGCTAAAACTACAACGATTGCTTTTTTGAATACCTACATGCTTTACAGTCCTGAATTTGCATCACCTAATATTTTTATAGGCTCAAATTCTCATCAGCAGTCAAGAATCTGCTTTGACTGTACCATGGAAATCATCAAGAAAAACAGGATGCTGAAGAAATATGCAAGAATCGTAGACAGCCGATCAAGAATAAGTGTTGAAAAAACTAATTCATTGCTGGTTGCTGTTTCCAGTGATGGAGACAATCAGGAAGGTATTATTCCGGCAGTAATAGAAATCGATGAAATTCATGTAATGAAAGACAGTGCATATGCTGACAATCTAAGAAAATCAACAAAAAGGAGTGATATGCTGATTATCGAAAGTTCAACGCATGGTACTGTTCGAGGCGGTTATCTTGATATACGTTATGATTATGCGACTAAAGTTCTTGACGGTGAAACAGAGGACAGGCAGTATCGCAGTTTTTTTGCTATTTTTGAGCAGGACAGTGAAAACGAAGTATTTGAAGCTTACAGAAGCAAAAAGTACGATGTTTTCAAAAAGTCTAACCCGTCATTAGGTTTTGCAGTTGATACTACTATGCTGAATGGAAAAGTTAGGGAAATGATCGATGACCCTTCGAAAAGAACGGTAAATTTAACAAAAAACTTTAATATTCCTCAAAACGGCGAATCAAGTTTCTTTTCAAAAGATGAATGCATGACAAACAGGTTTGATGAAGAAATATTCTGTAATGCACCTGTTTTTATTGGTCTTGATATGGCATGGACGCGTTCACCTAGCTCCGATCTTGCATGTATATCGCTGCTGATGGTAAATCCGTTTACAGAGAAAAGGTATTACAAGGATATCTTTTTTCTGCCGAAGTATTATAACTATCAAAGTATGGATGACGGGGCACTACATTCAAAACTGCTGGATATGATAGAGCTTAAATCAAAACAGGACAGCAACATTCTTTACAATAAAAAAGAAAAGAAGTACGGATATCAGCTTTATGCCAATAAGGGCGATGTAGTAATCATAGATGAGGCACTGTGCAAAAAAATTGTAGATATCTATGGAGTCAATGCAAAACCGGATATGACAGGAGTTACAGAAGATTTTATTATATACTATCTGGCATATCTTGAGCTGCTGATGGGCATTCAGATAGTAAAGTTTGGACTTGACCCAAACAAGGCATCAAAAATAGAGGCTTATTTTAATGCTAATGTTGCAACCATAGATAATCGTGATCTTTGTGTTAAATTTCAAATGGAAAAATCATCTATATCTAATCCTGTTTTAGAGAAAATGAAAGATGTTCGTGCTCAAAAAAAAGTATTCTGCAATAACAAGCTTACGGAACTTCATTTTGCTGAAGCTCAGAAAAAAGAAACTTCTACTGGATTTAAACTTGTAAATCCTAAAAACAGCCGTAAAGACGGAGTTATTGCTGAGGCGGCTGCGGAAAGTGCCTACAATGTTTTTACCACTAATAAATTTACCGGTTCAAAAAATATGGAATTATTGAAAGACTGGTGGCGAGAAAATGAAGAAAGAATCAATGCCTTACTGGAAACGGGCCGTTTATCTAACTCCAAGATGGAAAAATGAAACAAGGCCGGAAGTAATCAGGCGTGATAAGAGCATATGTTATTTTTGCGGAAAGCTGATTTTAAGCCGACTCGATGTTCATCATCTGATTGAGCTTACCGAGGAAAATTATCAGGACGAGAAAATAGCTTTTGGTCTGGATAATCTGGTATGCAGTCATAAACGCTGTCATGATATCCATCATCATCGCTTTTCAGCAGTCGTGGAAAAAGAAACTATAGTCGATGATGAACTTAATATTGATTATGATAGGAGGATGTGATGGAAATTATTGATAGACTGCGATATGCATGGCATGTTGTAAAGAGAGGGTTTAATTTTTATGACGGTAATGGAAACAGGATTACGTTTCAGGACTGGTCAAGTAAATTTATTGAAACAAAACATAGTCCAATAGTTGAAACAGCTTATACAACTTTTGCAAGCGAGTTTTCAAAACTGGATTTTTTTGTTTATCGGGAATTTTTAGAAAAAGATGAAATCAAATATGATGATATGAAAAATAATCGACTGAACAAACTGCTTCAGCTTCGTCCCAATGAACTGCTGACAGCTCATGACTTTAAATATATCATGGCTTATCAGTATGCAAAATACGGAAAAGCAATAGCAGTTATCAACCGGGATCAAAAAGGAAATGTTTATGATTATACACCGCTCGATATGGCTAACTATGAATTTGGATGCGGATATAAGCTGAACAATGGAAAAACATTTCTTAAAACACGAAATAAAACCACCGGGAAAATCGAACTTATGTATACCGGGGATCTTATTTTTTTACGAAACAATCCCAATGAGATATTTCAGGGCGATAAGTCCAATCTTGATAATTCAACTTTAGCACTGACAAGACTATTTGATACTCAGCTTAATGTTTTAATGAACGAAATGCTGAAATCAGGTGAAATAAGAGGGATAGTTGAAATAGGGTCTGCCTCACTGGGTGGACTGAATCAGTCGCTTGCAAGCAAGGATAAAAAGATTTCTAAGCAGGATGAAATAACTGAACGTATAAAAAAAGCCGGCGGAGGTGTACTGGTACTTGATGCCGGTGAAAAGTGGCAGGATATGAAAGCTCCGTTCAGGACAATGTCGGTCGATGAACAGAACAATCTTACAAAAATGATCTATTCGTTTAAAGGGATAAATGAAAAGGTCGTAAACGGTACTGCTAATGAGAGTGAAATGGAAATCTATTTCAATAAGATCATTGCACCGTTCAGTGAACAGTACAAAGAAGAAATGAATTATAAGTCACTGAACGAAAAAGAAAGAGACAGCGGAACTGTAATCGACTGCAGGCGTAATCCGTTTGAATATATTTCGATAGACAAAGCTATGAACAGTGCATATAAAGGGGCTATGTTCACAACAAAAAATGAGATGAGAAAAATGGTCTTTAAATTTGGCCCGCTTGCAGGCGGAGACAAACTTATTGATAACTTAAATTTTGTAGAAAAGGAGGAACAAAAAACAGATGAGTAAAATTATCAAGCGTTCATTTTGTGCAGAAATGCGGGCTGTAGAGAATACAGAGCAGACGAATGAAATGATCGTTGAAGGCTATGCACTGCGATTTAATGAAGATACAGTCATCGGTCAGGCGCCTTGGGGCTGGATTGAATCCATTAAACGAGAGGCGATGAATTCAGCTGATATAAGTGATGTTGTTTTAAATATGAATCATGATGACAGTAAACTTGTTGCCAGAACTTTAAACAAATCACTTGAACTGATTGTTGATGATGTGGGCTTAAAAATCCGTGGAGTAATAGCTAATACGCAGACCGGACGTGATTTCTATGAACTGGTAAAAAACGGTCTAATTACAACTATGTCTTTTTGTGCATATGTAAAAAAATCACAATGGACAGAATATGTTGATGAAGAGATGGACAGGCGTGATATCGTTGAATTTGGACGTTTTTTTGATGTCAGCGGAGTTACGTTCGCAGCTTATCCTCAAACAGAGATTGCTGCATCAAGAGACAGTTCCGGCGGCGGGATTGACGAGGATGCCAGAAAGCATTTTAAAGAAAAGGAATATCGTAAACAAATTAAAGAACTAGATAAAATTATGGAGGAAATTTATGAATAGAAAAGAAATTTTAGCTTTAATCAAACAAAAAGAAGCAGAGGCACGAAATGAGGATATCACTGCCGAGCAGAGAAGTGCGCTGATGGAAGAAATCAAGGGATTGAAAAGAGATCTTAAAAATACTCCTGAGCCACAACCGGAACCTGAACCAGCACCGGCTCCAAATTACCGTAGAATGGATGTTTTCCATGATATGGATAACAATAATACAGACGACATTTATTCAAGCCGTGAATATCGTAATGCATGGTTCGAATCTGTTCGTTGCGGATCAGATGATTATGTAAGAAGATTTATTTCTACAAATGACAGCGGAAGCTCTCAAGGCGGAGCGGTACTGGTTCCTACTATGCTTGAAAATACAATCGAACACGCTGTTCGCCATGGCGGTTCTATCATTTCTCTCTGCAACATTACAGCTTATCCCGGATTGACTTCGATTCCGTATGAAATTGACGAAGGTGAAGAGGGGAAAGACCGTGAAGAGGGAGCATCAGGACCTGCTGAATCTGAAATCGAATTAGGAGAAGTATCATTAAAACCAAGCACCATTGTTAAATGGATTTCTATTACAAAAGAAATGGAAACTATGGCAATTGATGCCTTTGCAGATTATGTAACAAATCTTTTAGTAGAACGTATTTTAGCTGCATGTGATAAAAAGGTGCTTCTAAATGCAAAAGGCGATAAAGGATTAAATGGTATTGATACTGTAGCTGATACTAAAATCGTTGCATCCATCAAAGAATCTTTAGGATTTGGTACTGGATTTAATGCTCAGGCAGAATTGGACGACAATGTAGATGCTGTCTGCATCATGCATAAAAAAACATTTTTTAACACTGTTATGCAGATGAAAGATACAACAGGTCAGCCTATCTTTAAATCAATGATTGATCCTACAACTGGAAAGGCTGTTTACTATTACAACGGTATGCTTGTTAAATTTGCAAATGATCTGCCTGAATACTCAAAAGCAACTGAAGATCAGACATATATGGTAGTTGGTGATTTTAAAGGATACCGTGCAAACTTCCCTAATGGTTTTGCTGTTTCCTTGTTAAGAGATCCTTATACTCTTGGCGTTGATGGAAAAATCCGCTACATCGCTGATATCATGGCCGGTGGAAATGTTACAAAACTGCTTCACTTCTGTACTGTTAAAAAACCGGCTGCTTAACAGGAGAATAATATGAAAAAGAAATATAAACTATTAGCTGCTGCCACGGTAGTAGCTAATAAAGATTCTATTGTTATTCTGGATGAACAGCAGGCAGAACTGTTAAAAGACAAGATCAGTCCTGTTAAAAATACAAAAGGTGAGAACCATGAATCTGGAAAATAAAGATAAACAGTACTATGTTGAAAAAATAAAAGATTTATTAGATATAGAGGATACCGAGATCTATGACAGCAAGATCATCCTGCTGCTCGGCGGTGCAGTATCAACCTTAAAAACCGCCGGTATACCTCAAATAAAAAAAGATGAAGAATTTAGCGACAGTTATGCGATATGTCTTGCTATGGAAGTTTCTAAATTTTTAGATATAGAATTTGATCATGATAATTTGCAGAGGCTGTATATAACCGCTGTAAATACATTAAGACTGGAATTCCTATGAAAACAGAATGCAGACTGATTTATATTGATGAGCAGGTCGATATAAATGGAAACCCTGTAAATATAGAAACTTCAAAAACAGTTAAATGTGATGATATTGGTCAATGGTCAAGCGGATATTATGAAGACAGAAACAGAGACATGATGCTTTCATGCAACTTGAGAATTGCAAGAAATTATCTTCACAGTTCCTGCGGTCAGCTTAGATATGTGGATTACAGATGTATCCGCTATGAAATAAAACAGATTCTAAGCGATAAAAAGAGAAAAATGAAATGCATTCTTGATGTTGAGGAGTATAAGTTCTAATGATACACATCACTCAGAAGGAATTAATGAAAAAATTACGCAGCAATCCGCTTGAATGTGAATGCTACTATGAAGATGTAGGAAAAAACAAGGCAGGCGATTATATTTTTCTTCGTCGTCTTGACGACCGTATCATTTATGCCGATAACCAAAAAATTGTATGTTTCAATCGGATTGAGTTAACGGTGTACTGCAGGGCAGTTGCCGACCGTAATGAAATATGCAGATTTATAAGCGGCACGTTCGATGTACCGTTTACCTATGGACGAAGCGGGGATATTTTTACTGCTTCTGCAGTATTGAGAATGATCGTGAGTGACTGGAATGATTAATGATTTTGAAGTGGAAATCGATTTAAGCGATTTTTTAAAGGCACTTGCAGAGGAAGGCAAAAAAGAACTTCAGGAACGCAGTCCTAAAAGAAGCGGGGGCGGAAGCTATGCAAAGGGATGGGCTTATAAAAAAGTCAGGAACGGATTCATAATCTACAACAAAAAGCATGCACCGCTTACCCATCTGCTTGAAAACGGGCATCTGTCTAAAAAACTGAACTGGGTAAAAGGACAGGCTCATGTAAGACCGATGGAACAAAAACTAGAGGCCAGTATTAAAAACAAAGCAAAACTTATTAAAATCATCGCTAAATAGAAAGGACATGAAATGGAAAAAAAGATTATATATGGAAATGACAATTTTGGCTATGCGCTGATCGACACTTCTGAAGAAACACCGAAATTCTCAGCGCCTGTAATGCTTCCGGGTATGATTTCCTCAAAAATAGAGGTTGAGGAATCATCAACGAAGATTGCTGCTGACAATACGACCTTTGCAATCATTGCAGGTGCAAAGGTCAGAAGTGCAGAGGCTGCCGTTACATACATCCCGGTACAGTATTACACTGAATGTCTGGGATATATTGAAAATGCAAGCGGGATGATCACCGATACAGGGAAGAAAAAAGCACACTGCTTCTTTTTCACTTCTACCGAAATGGATGCAGTTACTGGAGAGGAAACTCAGACACTGCATTATATCTATGATGTAACTGCTTCAGAACCGGCACTGGAAACGTCAACCGTAGAAGACGAAGTAGAGGCCGCTGAACTTACAATCACTTACGAATCAAAAAAATCTGATTTTGTTAAAGATGATGAAGGCAAACTTGTAGGGTATGGACGGATTACAAGAACAGAACAGAATAAAACGTGGTTTGATACTTTTAAAACAAAAGTACTCCTTCCAACAGACAAGGTGAGTGAATAGGTATGAAAATATTTAAATATGACTACACTCCTGAAAAGATTGCTGTCGACAGAAATACGGGAGAGCCGAGAGTGATTAGAGGAAAACCTATGAAGCTGTTTTTTTCTATGACACACGAGGGGCATCGGATATTCGAAGAACTCTATGAAAAACCGCTTCTTATTGCGCTTTCAGGTGAAGATATTAAAAACCGAAAAGAAAAAGATATCGTAAGGTTTATGCTTGATAAGCGTTTTATTTTATGCCTGGCAAGCGCAAGCTATCTGAAATGCAGAAACGGTGAATTCTGCAACAGCAATATGAATGCTGATGAATTTATTAAAATCGAAGGTATTAAAAACATTGCAAACGATTTTGATTTTGTCAGCGGTCTGATTGGAATGGTTTTCGATACTGTTCCTAAAGAAAACAGAAAAAAAAGCCCCGCAAACCGGCGGCAGAAAAATAAAAAAAAATTCTAAGCTACAGTTATGTCACTGCCCTTCTGGTAAAACTGAGAATTGATTTAAAATGGGCAGATGTACAGACGTGGCGGACATTATTTGATCTGATGGAGTCGATAAATACTCTTTCAGGTGACAGCAGGACAAAACGAAGGAAAGCAACCCCAAGTGAGGTTGCTTCTTTTGTTAGAAAGGAGGATACATGTCAGGCGGAACAAAAATAACCGGTCTTACCGTCGAAATATACGGCGACGATAAGGAGTTTCAGGATACAGTAGCCGGAACAAAAGAAGCATTGAAGCAGCTTGAGCAGGAATCGATTTCCTTGAATAAACATCTTAAGTTTGATCCAAAAAATGTTGAAAAACTTAATCAGCGTCTCGGCTCTCTTCAGCAGCAGGTAAAACTGAACCAGTCTCTGGTTAAGAAATATAATGATGAGCTTTCTCAGATGGATGAAAGTGAGATAGGTTCGGATAAATGGATATCTTTAAAAAAGAAGATAGTAGATGCAGAGAGCAAGATAGTCCAGTGTAACAGTTACATTAAGGATACAGAAGAATCTCTTAAAAAAGTTGACAGTGTATCGCTTTCAAAACTGAAAAGTGAAATCGAAGAGACTGCCAAAAGTGCCAAAGACCTTGGAGATGGATTAAAAGATAAGGTAACAACTCCGATACTTGCAGTCGGAGCTGCTGCTCTGGCAAGTACTCAGGCAACTAAAGAATATCGTGAGGATCTTGCTAAACTTGAAGTAAACTCCAATAAAGCCGGCGGCGGTTTAGATGCTACAAAACAGGCCTTAAAAGATTTAAATGCTATTACCGGTGAGAGTGATTCAAACGTAGAAGGTCTTTCAAATCTTTTGCAGGCTGGATTCACCGACAGTAATCTGACGAAGGTTGTTGACAGCCTAAGCGGTGCAGTAATAAAATTCCCCGATACGCTAAAGATTGAATCATTGTCTGATTCTCTTCAGGAGACACTGGCTACAGGTGCAGCAACCGGGCAGTTTGGTGAACTTTTAGACCGGATGGGCATAGGTGCTGATAATTTTTCCGAGAAACTCGCTAAATGTAAAACTCAAGCCGAAAGGCAGGAACTTGTAATGAAAACTCTTGCTGAAAGCGGTCTGGCTGAAGTTAATCAGGCATACCGTGAAAACAATCAGAGTCTTATCGATAATTCAAATGCACAGTTTGATTTAAATGAACAGCTGTCAAAATTAGGAAAAAGGCTTGAACCGTTTGTTGCAAAAATAACGCAGTTTGCTGCGGATATGCTCGCATGGTTTAATAACCTTACACCCAGAATGCAGATGATAATTGTAATAGTGGCCGGGATAATAGCTTCCATTGGACCGCTTATTTTAATAATTCTAAAGGTAAAAGAAGGAATTACGATTCTATCCGGTGCTCTTAAAATTACAACATCACAGTTCATGATGATCATAGGGGTTATTGCTCTGGTTATTGGTACATTCGTTCTGCTGTACAATCAGTCGGATTCTTTCAGAGCGCTGATTGACGGCATCGCAGCTACTGTACTGCCGATGCTGCAGACTGCTTTTAACAATATCTCATCTTTTGTGACAGGTACTTTGATTCCGGTACTTATTGAACTCTGGAACTGGTTCAGCACGTATATTCTTCCGATTATTTCTGCAATCGCCGAATTTGTTATAGGTACGCTCGTACCGGCATTTTTAAAAATAGTATCCGCTGTTGGATCGTTCCTGATGCCTGTTTTATCTGGACTCTGGAATTTGTTTATCAGTATTGTAGATATAATCAAGGGCGCAGTCGAATCATTCCATAAAATGTATGATGCATTTTCGAAAACAGAAGCTTTTAAAGTCTTAAAGGATGTCATTCAGAAAATTGCAGATGTGGTTAACGGCCTTATTGATGCGTTCAAATGGATTGGTGAGAATGTAGGTAAAATATTTGGAGGTATTGCTGATGTTGTTGGAGACGTTGCAGGATCAGTAGGTGATTTTATCGGATGGCTGAATCCTTTCGACAGTGGCGGTTTTGGTGATTTGGCAGTTGCTGCGGGAAATACAAATATAAATCTGTCAACTTCATTTAATGTGAACAATAACGGTACTCCTATAAGTCAGACAGAGCTGAGACGATGGGGGAATGTAATTACAGATATTGTTGATGAAAATTTAGGAAGGCGTGGTAGATAATGGCTGTTAGAAAATTCTGGTTAATAAATGGACAGGGGAAAAAATATGATCTTACTGATTTCAAAGATGCATTTTTGAATACACCAACCGGCTTGGGATCGTCAAATACAGTAACAGTAACCAGATTGGGCAATTCTCAAAAATTAAATTCTGTAACTGACAATCTTGAAGTTTTCGGAGGCGAACTCCTTTTCCAAAACAGTGAAGACAATGCACTTGCTTATGACAGCTACAATGTATTTGTAAGGTTTATCAGCATACTGCCGCTGTATTTTCATTATCAGACACCTGCAATGTCAAATGAAAATTACTACCGCGAGGTAGTGATGAACAGTATTGAAAAGGGTGAAGTAGACGAAGAAACCGGTCTTTTGAGATGTAACGTTTCATTCACGCCTCTTACAATGTGGAAAAACGATAATCAAACGGTTGTAGAAGCTGGAGCAGCAAAAAATACAGGTAAAAAATACAAATTAAATCGTAAATACTCGTATTCAAGTGCGGGCTACGAAGATATTAAACTGATAAATAACAGCCCGTTGAATGTTCCTATGGAAATAGAGATAATCGGGCGGTGTAAAAATCCGTCCTTTACGCTATATGACCGTTCCGGGAGTGTTTACGGTGTATGCCGGCTGATTGGTACATTTGATTATGTATATATAAATTCCGATGACCGTCTAGAGGAAATAAAGTTAAGTCTTGATGATGCATGGCTTAATAATGCAGTTAATTATCAGGATTTTACTGTTGGAATTCCAAATCAGGCATATTTAACATTCTGTTATTTAAAACCGGGAACATCAGGAATGAAATTTACATTTGCAGAAGAATTTGACGGTTATGTAAGAGTAGGGTGGAGGGATGAATATGCAACAGTCTAGAAACGGGTATTACCGTGTTTACTTTAAAGGACGTTTTGCCTTGTCTGAAAAAGCATATGCATCATCCCGGGCACTTAGTTTTAATGTACGCGAAGATCTTTTAACAAGTCAAAACAGTTCAATTTTGCTTGAAGCTACTCCAAACGCTGCAGTAAACGGCGATGTAATAATTCTTGTCGATGCATATGGTTCGATTCTGTACACCGGTGTAATAAAAAGTATTGAGTCAAATCAAATTGATGCCAATGATATTTTAACACTGTTCGATGATGAAGATTTTTATTCAGCAGGAAGCTACAGTGATAAAAACTGTAATACGCGAACCAGATATATTCTGGAACATTATAAAAACAGCAACAATGATGATCCAAAGATAACTGCACTGATAAATCAGTTTGATATAAGTGAAAGTGACAGTTATCCAAGGAAATGGGGTTATGACTATACCGAGGTACATACACTGAATGTATATGAACAGCTGTTAAAAATGTATGATGACTACAGTGTTAAGATAAGTGTTTCTATTCCGATAAATAAAGGAACACCTTCTATTTATACCGCACCAGTTGAAGCTGTGGAACATAAACTTATTGATAATACTGTTGTACTCCCTGCAATGACACCTGTTGTGGAAATACAGGAAACAAACAAACTTATAATCTATAATCAGGACGGGACAGTAAAACGTGGTGTTTATTATTTGACGCAAGACGGGATAACCGAAGACGGCAGCAGTCTGACAAGACTTAATGTAGTAAATACTAAAATAGTTAACAGTGATGATGAAATCAGCACTATCGTTTCGGGAAACCTTGAAAAAGAGATGTATAATCACAAAATTACTGTCGAACTGATTCTTGATAATAAATTATATGATTATTACAGTTTTGTAACTGGTGGAAAATTTAAAATAAGCATAAACCGTAAATATTACGATACTGTCTGGACGGGTTATGAACTAAATCTTGATGAAAATTCAGTGTTGGAAAAAGCTACTATGACTTTTGGAAAAGTAAGAACAAAAGCAAGCGAGAGGTACTTTCAATGATTGAAAAAAATCTAGAATTACAGTTCAGTGGCGGTGATATGAAAGCACTGGGAATAACCATACATAACACCAATAATGAATTTACCGCGCAGGAAAATTATGATCTGATGTTAAAGGGAACAGGTTCTTACTCAGCTCATTTTTTTGTTGACAGCTGCGGTGCTGTTCAGGCACTTCCGATTGATGTGCAGGCTTTTCATACGGGCAAGGCATATGATCAGGGAAATAGAAATACTATTGCAATTGAAATATGCAGTCGCGGCAGTGATGAAGAATTCATAACTGCAGTAGAAAATACAGTACTTCTTATCTCAATGTTAAGAAATAAATTAGGCAGCTTACCTGTTTATTTTCATAATGATTTTGACAGATATATGTACTGTCCTCACCGTATACTGGATATGTATAAATCAAAGAAAAACTTTATTAGGAGGTGGAATCTTGGCAATTAAAGTAATGGCAGACAATAATCAGGATATAGAAGCAAAGCAGGATGCTGCTCTATATCACTACTTATCAGGATATAAGAAGCATGATATTTTTAAAGGTTATGGAAACGAACTGAATGTTCAGGTAACCGGACTGCAGGCCACATTGAAAAACGGGGGTGCAATGGTGTATGGACATCACATTTTTTGTGATGGAAGTGATACATTGACACTCCCGAGCAACAGCACTTTTTATATAGTAATAAGGGTAGATATGACTCAGCCTGCCGGGCATGAGGGATCATTTACAACTGTTACCATTTTAAAAGATGAAGATATTTTAAATAGTGGAAATGTTTATGATATTCCATTGTTTAAAGTTACTACAGGAGTGAATGCAGTAACTAAAAATGAAGATTTAAGAAATGTCAGCGAAAGAAATATAGTTTTATATGAAGAATAAAGAAAGGAGCAAATAAATGGCAATACAAACAGTACAGGCAATTATCAACGGGGTTACGACTACATTGACTTTAAACAACCAGACTGGAAAATACGAGGCAACATTAACAGCCCCCGCAACTTCCAGTTATCCTAAAGAAGGACATTATTATTCCGTACAGATAAAGGCAACAGACAAAGCCGGCAATGCAGTGACTGTAGATGATAAGCATGAAACACTTGGTTCTAAACTGCGGTTAGTAGTTAAAGAAAAAGTAGCACCGACAATCACAATCTTAAAGCCAACAAGCGGTCAGCTTATGTCTCAAAACAAACCGGAAATCAATTTTGAAGTTAAAGACAATGATTCGGGTGTTAATGAATCTACTGTTACATTAAAAATTGATAATGTTGCAGTAAGCGGATTGAGCAAGTCTGCTATCGAGGGAGGGTTTAGATATACTTATACTCCTGCAACTGCATTAAGAGATGGTGAACACACTGTTACGGTAAATGCGAGCGACAATGATGGAAATGCTGCGACACCTGCAATGTTAACATTTAGAGTACTGGCAACTGCACCTAACTTGTCTATTACCAGTCCGGAAGACGGCTCATGGCATAAAAATGCATCTGTAGCTTTTGCCGGTTCAACAAACGGAGCTGAATTAACTGTCAAAGTAGGGAATGGAAATGCTCAGAATGTACCAATCAGTGACGGTACGTTTACAGGAAACGTTACTTTAGTTGAGGGTGCTAATACCGTTACATTTGTAGCTACAAGTGCCAGCGGTGTCGATACAACAATTACACGTACTTTAAATCTGGATACAAAGGCACCGGTAATTACAAACGTTACGATTACACCGAATCCGGTCGATGGCGGCAAGACGTATGTCGTTGCAGTAGAAGTAACAGACTAATGGTTGAAAAGGTAATAGGAAAAAATCCAAACTTTGAGATTATTTTCTATTTCACTGAAGGACAAAGATGGGAGGCGGAACTGCCTCCTAATTTATCCGGTGAATACTATATTGATCTGTATGCATACGATAAAGCCGGAAATGTAGGATATATGTCTAAAGCATTATTTGAAGTGGATACTACAAATTTATGCTGGCATATTAAAATTATTGACTACGATGTAACAGTAAGGTTTAAAAATGACTATAAATGTATGATAAGGGAGGTAATGCCGTGTGCAGTGAAGAATTAAAGCTGATTGCAGGTGAAAATCTTAAAACGGTTTTTTCGGTGCACAGCAGGAAAGAACAGAATTTTTCTATTAACAGAGCATACGTTGAACTTATGCAGTATGGTGAGAATATAAAGCAGATTGACTGCGAAATAGATGAACACGATATTGAATTTATGCTAAGTATAGACGAGCCCGGCCGCTACGATCTTATCGTGACATATTTTATTGCTGATGAAACGCTGAAAGAAATGTTTAAAGTGGAGGTAAGATAAATGAGTTATAAAATTCTTGATGTTGAACTGACAAAATCCACTTTGGCAGTTAAAGAGCAGTTTATTATACGTGTTTCTATAGGAACGTGGGATTTTGTTGGAAAAAACTACAGCTGGAAAAACCTTTACGATTTAAAGAAGTGGGGTGATCTGATTGGCGGTTAATATTCCTGCAAAAATTACAGTACCGCCGGATATCGATATGAGCGATCCTGCCGATATTCGGGAGGTATGGAGTGAGATTAAGACTACAATACAGTATATTAATAAACTTATCGATGTGCTTAATGATCATAAAGAAACACTTGGATTAGCGGTATACTATGATGAGAGTGTTGGATGATTTAAAAAACAGGAGGAAATATGGGTAAACTTAAAGATATGAACGGTAAAAAAATTCTGTTGGGAACTATTCTTTTCGACGGCGACACAACAGCTAATTTTACTTTGAAAGATTACTATACGAACTATGACTATATAGAAGTTATCTGGCGTCCGCATTCTACTTTGGGGCAGTGTTCGGATATGATGATTCCATCTAAAGACAGTAAGATGCATTTGGAACGTGCACAGGCTATAAATGGTGTTACTACTGTCTATCGCTGCCAAATGACTTTTAGTGGCAGAAACGTGACTCTTACAGGTCGTACACAGGTTATTAACGGGGCATCGGTTGATGCTGTGGAAGAACATATTTTGAGAGTAATTGGTTATTAGGACACAGAAGTATGTGTCTTTTTATTATTGCCTCAGATGGCATAAAAATCTTCTGGAAAGAAGGTAAAATATGGATAAAAGATGTTGATAATAAATGGATTCCTACAGTTATATTTTTCGAGGGTGCTGCATTAAACTGCATCGTATCCGGAAATGTAACAGTAGAAACAGTTGTAGCTGGTGCAGTATGCGGTTTAGCTAGTACCGGATTGCATCAGCTTTTACTCAAATTATCGAAAATAAAATAAGGTGAGGAAAATGAAAAAAATGGAAAAAATATTTAATAGTACTGTAGCTGTTGTGGCTACTTTTTTTACGTATTTATTCGGGGGCTGGGATGTAGCAATTGGTATTTTAATTGTATTTATGTGTTTAGATTATGCGACTGGTGTAATCGTTGCCTACCAAAACAATCTGTTAAACAGTGAAGTTGGATTTAAAGGACTTGTAAAGAAATTTATGATCCTTGTCATCTTAATTGTAGCAGTGATGTTAGATAGATTAATGAATACTGGCACATGGGTATTTCGTACACTTGTGTGTTACTTCTACATCGCAAATGAGGGAATTTCTTTATTAGAAAACGTTTCTAATTTAGGAGTGAAAATCCCTGATAAATTAAAAGATGCATTAGTGCAGCTGAATAAAGATGAAAGTGAGGAAGAATAACATGGAAATCAAACAAAACTTTTTAGTAAACAATGAATGTTATAAAGCAGGCAGAACTATTAAAGTTACAAAGTTAATGGTTCACTCTACTGCGTGTCCTAATGTGTCTGCTGCTGGTTTTGCAAAAGCATGGAATACTCCAAGACCTGCTGGTAGACAAGTATGTGTTCATGCTTTTGTAGATGATAAAGAGGTTATTCAAACTTTGCCATGGAATTATAGAGGCTGGCACTGCGGTGGTTCAGGTAATGATAATATGATTGGTGTTGAAATGTGTGAACCTGCTGATTATTCAGATAAAGCGTATTTTGATGCTGCTATTAAAAATATGATTGAGTTATATGCTTATTTATGTAAAGAGTATGGATTAACTGCTAATGACATTATTTCACATAAAGAAGGTCATTCACAGGGTGTTGCTTCTAATCATGGTGATCCTGATCACTGGTGGAAGTTCGTAGGATACACAATGAATGATTTTAGAGCTGATGTTGCTGACTGTATTGCAAATGGTAATGTAAATGTTAGTTATGGCAACACCGTAAAACCTACTCAACCACAAACCAGTGAAGGATATACAACTGGTAAGACTTATACATTACAAACTGAATTGAAAGTTAGAACAGGAGCTGGTACAAACTATAGAGCTAAATCTCACAGTGAATTAACTGTAGATGGTAGAAAACATGATGCTGATGGAGATGGGGCTTTAGATAAAGGTACTAGAGTTTCATGCTTAGAAGTTGCAAAAAACGGTGATGATATTTGGATCAGAACACCATCAGGATGGTTAGCAGCTTATTACAATGGATATAGATATATCTCTGGTGAGGCTGTTTCTGGTGGTTCTTCTACAAGTCAAAATAAGCCTTCTAGTGCATCAAAACCATTAGGTATTTATGAAGTTACAGCTAGTGATTTAAGTGTTCGTACTGGCCCTGGGACAAATTATCCACGTAAGACATATGCAGAGCTTAGTACAGATGCAAAAAAACATGATTATGATAAAGACGGATGTCTAAACAAGGGTACTCGTGTTACCGTAAAAGAATGGAAAAACGGATTTGCTCGTATTCCTAGCGGATGGGTAAGTGGCGATTATCTGAAAAAGGTATAGTAATGAAACGTATAGAAGTATCTGTTTTAGCCGCTCTAGCGCTATTATCATTATTACTAGGAATTGCCCTAGTACAAGAAAAACAAACCACTAGAAACCTAAAAACCAATCTAGAATTAACAAAGCAGGAACTCTATGATGCTAGAGGTGATAGAGATTATTATAAATCTCAGTACCAAAAATATTTTGAATTGTCCGAAGAACTTCAAAATCAAATGGGTGTTTATGCTTATGAATAAAGTTTATCTAAAACACGGTGCTGAAGATATTCAAGGGAATCGCCTAAATATACGGTTGGAATATATCCTAGTTGCAATGGGCCAGACTCACAGTGTTATAAGCAACGGGTACCATGATATTCATGTGAATAATAAATATATAAAATTCAAGCCTAGGTCTAATTGATCTAGGCTTTTTTGTATAAAGAAAAACACAGTGACATGGGAATGAACACTGTGTTTTTAGCATAATTTTGGGATGCGTACTATGCTTATTAAAAGTATATAATAATTTATTATTATTTTCAATAAACTTTATATAAAAAGAATACAAGCCCAAAAACGGGAGAGGTGAACTTGTACTCTTAGTATAACTATGAATATTGTTAATGGGAAAGGAACAATATTCTATTGTACAAAAATATTATCTGTACGCCATTCATTTTACTGTTTTATACAAAATATGCAAGTATAATGAATTATTAAATAAAAGAGCACAAGGCTCTAGTGAGGAGATATCTCTTTTGTGCTCTTTGTCTAGCAAGGCTAATGGGAAAGGAAAGCCATTTAATCTTGCATCCATTTTAATTTCCTCCATTTTTCTTATTATATAGCGATATTAAAGCCAAGTCATTAATAAAATTACTAACAATACTATAACTATAATGTTAAGTATCATTTTAATCTTTTCATAGTGTTTCATGATTATCGCTCCTTTCGTTTATGAGAAAGATATGATATAATCTTTAAGAGAGAGGGGAAGTCATTTCCCCAAACTCTTTATGATTGCTAATATTAGAGTTATTATCTCTAGTATTAACTTGAGGAGTTCCAAGACTTGTTTGACGATTGGTTTGGAACTCTTTTTTTGTTTCTTCATATCCTATCTCCTTTCTACACTTATATAATACACCAAAACGTGAACTTTGTCAATGTTTAAATACACTTTTATATGAATTATTTTCACTATTGAATGAACTATATTCATGTGATAAAATACTAATGAGGTGATATGTAATGAATAAAAAAATAATATCTTTATTGGCATTGTTTGGATTCAATCAAACCGATTACGCTAATCACATGTCAATGAGCAAGAGTAGTCTAAGTAACAAAATGAAAAGAGGCTCATATACGGCAAAGGATTTAATTGAGCTGGCTGAAATGACAGGGAATAGGCTTGCAATTGTTGATGAAAACGACAAAGTAATAATTGAATTTAGTAAGGAAGATTTATAGGCAGGAATATACATATAAATGTATATCGTTCAAGTCTGGTCGTAAATGATCAGTCTTTTTTTATTTTTCGGAAATTTTTTATTAAAAATAAAAAAACAATGCCATAAAATATGACACTGTATCTTTTAATAATAACTTTCGACATTTCGTATTATACGTTTTTGTTTTTCTATTGCATGTTTACAGTCTATTATTTTTTCTTCTTTATCCTGTAAATTAGAGAATTCCAAGAATTTTAGTTTTTCTTCCAGTACCTTTAATTTTGTTTTGCAGTTTTCTGTCTTTTAAATTCATATTTAACACCTCATTAGTATTATAATAAAAAAAGCAATAAATGCTCAAGATTGTGTTGAATAAAAGTGTTTTGTACACTAAGATACTAAAGGAGGTTATATAGATATGTCAAAGAACAATACATTATTTAGAAAAAATACAAATACTTTTTTTAAAGTTTAGTATTTAAATATAAATATCAACTGCTAAATTACTGCTAAAAATTTAATTATTGGTTTATAAAAATCCTAAGTATGCAACTTAGGAT
>OAWF01000541.1_pt1 | contig 20059 bp, 17 predicted proteins | sample 1495411 | NCBI WGS metagenome assembly OAWF01 (sample SAMEA2580150, study PRJEB22360) | human gut metagenome | biome: human gut; feature: human-associated habitat; material: faeces | place: Denmark | collected 2008/2010 | reverse complement strand
GGCATGATTATCATGCCCTTTTTTCTTACGGTTCAGGGATACAAGCCACATCGCCATATTGGAGATGCCGAATAATTGCCTGCGGATCAAGCGAGCGCGTCCTGTCCATTTGGATTAACCTGTTCTTCGCCATAACAAATATCTTTCTATCATCCGCTGAAAAACGAAGATGATTCACGTAGCTGGCGGGATAAACGCCAATAATCTGCCCGGCATTAATATTGAGCAGGATGACATAACCTTGCAGGCCATATGACACCAACGCTAAATACTGACCGTCCGGGCTAATACCCTCAACGGAATAAACGCTCCTGCTACACCATTGCGTCATAATGCTGGCTTGTTGATCCTCAGCTCTTATACGTGAAATCCCCTGGCTATCGGCAAAAATAATCTCACCATTTTTTGGTCGGAATCCCATCGCAGAAACGACACCACGCGCATTACCTGCGGGAAAGTCTTCTTTCTGATGCGTGATGGTATTGATCCGCACGATGTTACCTCTGCCTGCTCCCGGAACCAGTAATGTTTTTTCATCCGGGGAAAGTGCCATAACCCAGGCGCCTGGTTTACCGCTCATCCCCGTCCCGTCGTATTTCTCCAGCGGGATATCCGCCACATGCTGATAAGCCACCAGATCAATCGCTGACACACTATTACTGGTGCGATTCATCACCCAGGCTTTTGTGCCATCACGCGAGAGGATAAAGCTGTCAGGATGTGCGCCGGTGGTAATCGACTGAATAATCTCCCCCGTCGCCACGTTAATGACCGATAACGCATTCGCTTCAAATGAAGTCGCATAAATCAACTTTTCATCCAGGCTTAATGCCAGCGATCTGACGCCCTGATCTTTACAGCCACCACAATGTTTGACTGACTTTTCTTTCGCTATGGGCGCTGTAAAGGTATGCAGGATTTTCTTTTGTCCGAGGTCGAAAACAACAATACTGTTCGTGTTTTCAATTGCGGCATACAACGTATTACCATCCCGACTGATCGCCATATCATGGATATCGGCAATCTCAGCGAGTAAATCACCACTGGCCTGCTCACGACTTACCGGAGCGGATAATGTTTCCCTGAGGGCGTTGCGCTCCTCCACTAACTGCTGCTTTTTTTGTCGTCGCTCTTGTTCAATCTCCTGCGGATAAAACGCTTCACGCAGGCTTTGCCCGACCTGTAAAACTGATTCATCAATCTGCTGCTGCACAAACCAGATAGTCCCGGTCAGAAGAAGAGTGACCGCAACAATAATCCCGCCTTCCGTAACGAGCCGATTTTGCCCAACTAAACGCGCACTCAGCCAACCCAACGCGCCCCCCGCAATCAGGCCGCCAATGTGGCAAGCGTTATCTATTCCTGTTTGCCGGGTACCATACAACAGTGTCAGCGCCACCATACCCAACAGAGGAAATACTCGCCGCTGGTTTTTATGGTGTGTGCCCGCACCTGAAGCAAGCTGTGTTGCTATCGCAGCGCCCGCTATTCCCATAATTGCCCCGGATGCCCCAATGCTGATGACTATCTGCTCACTTTCGCGTAACGTATAACAGGCGCTGATCAGCCCACCAAAGATGCCGGAGAATAACCAGATAATCAGGAGTCGCCATTTCCCCAGTATCCGTTCCGCCACTGTCCCCACCACCAGGAGTGCAAACATATTCATCAGCAAATGGGAAAAACTACTGTGCAGAAAAACACTGCTCAATAAGCGCCAGGATTCATCCGACAACGTGAGAGAAGCAACGTTAGCGCCGAGATGGATGAGTGCGGATTGATCGACTTCTTCGTAACTCATCCATTGTGCGAGGTAACAAAATATCCCAACACAGAGCGCAAAAAGGATCAGGGTTATTGCGGGTAATTGAACATTTAACGGCTTAACCGAAGATGCAGACATAAGGTGATTCTTCCTTGAAAAGACTAGTAAAAAGCATTTTCCCGAGTGTAGTTATCATCCCGGCAAACGTCCCACACCGAAAAGTTAACACTGTCCGAAATATGACTTTTTCAAACTGAAATTACAATCGTAATTAATTCACCCCTAAGTATTTTTTGGCATGTAAGTTGCTTTATTTACTGTGTAAGCAATGAAATCAGCCGCAACGCAACCGGGTTGCACCACCACAAATCAGCGGTAGCACCAAAAAGGTGCGGTTTAAGAATTTTGCTTCGGAATGGTGCGGCGCACCTCGCAAAAATAAACAATAAAACAGCAATATCTTTACATTTATCCAAACTAAATGTTACCTAACAAACACAACACTGCACAATAAAGTCGCAGATGATAACAACACAAACACTCACAACGGGTATCCATGCGTTTTTAACGCAGAAGATAAAGGAGTTGGATATGCAATTACGTAAACCTGCCACAGCAATCCTGGCCCTGGCGCTTTCCGCAGGACTGGCACAGGCAGATGACGCCGCCCCGGCAGCAGGCAGCACGCTGGACAAAATCGCCAAAAACGGCGTGATTGTCGTCGGTCACCGTGAATCTTCAGTACCTTTCTCTTATTACGACAATCAGCAAAAAGTGGTGGGCTACTCGCAGGATTACTCCAACGCCATTGTTGAAGCAGTGAAAAAGAAACTCAACAAACCAGACTTACAGGTGAAATTGATTCCGATCACCTCACAAAACCGTATTCCACTGCTGCAAAACGGCACTTTCGATTTTGAATGCGGTTCTACCACCAACAATGCCGAACGCCAAAAACAGGCGGCTTTCTCTGACACTATTTTCGTGGTCGGTACGCGCCTGCTGACCAAAAAGGGCGGCGATATCAAAGATTTTGCCGACCTGAAAGGCAAAGCCGTAGTCGTCACTTCCGGCACTACCTCTGAAGTTTTGCTCAACAAACTGAATGAAGAGCAAAAAATGAATATGCGCATCATCAGCGCCAAAGATCACGGTGACTCTTTCCGCACCCTGGAAAGCGGTCGTGCCGTTGCCTTTATGATGGATGATGCCCTGCTGGCCGGTGAACGTGCGAAAGCGAAGAAACCAGACAACTGGGAAATCGTCGGCAAGCCGCAGTCTCAGGAAGCCTACGGTTGCATGTTGCGTAAAGACGATCCGCAGTTCAAAAAGCTGATGGATGACACTATCGCTCAGGTGCAGACCTCCGGTGAAGCGGAAAAATGGTTTGATAAATGGTTCAAAAACCCAATTCCGCCGAAAAACCTGAACATGAATTTCGAACTGTCAGACGAAATGAAAGCACTGTTCAAAGAACCGAATGACAAGGCACTGAACTAATTACAAGAACCAGGGGCGGAAATTCCAGCCCTCTCGATTGTTACGTAGCACGGAACTATACGCCTGGTGGTCGTTCCCCATCGGGCCTGAAAACCGCAATACGCTGGGTAACAATCTTCGAGGGTAGCAGTTAACGCTGCTACCCTCTTTTTTCTGGAGTAGATTTATGTCTATAGACTGGAACTGGGGTATTTTTTTACAACAAGCCCCGTTCGGCAACACCACCTATCTTGGTTGGATCTGGAGTGGTTTTCAGGTGACGATCGCTTTGTCGATCTGCGCCTGGATTATCGCTTTCCTCGTCGGTTCATTTTTCGGCATTTTACGTACCGTTCCAAACCGTTTTCTCTCCGGTCTGGGTACGTTGTATGTCGAACTGTTCCGCAACGTGCCGTTGATTGTGCAATTCTTTACCTGGTACCTGGTGATCCCGGAGCTGCTGCCAGAGAAAATCGGCATGTGGTTTAAGGCAGAGCTGGATCCCAATATTCAGTTTTTCCTTTCATCCATGCTCTGCCTGGGGCTGTTTACCGCCGCCCGTGTTTGCGAACAGGTACGCGCAGCTATTCAGTCGCTGCCGCGTGGGCAAAAAAATGCCGCGCTGGCGATGGGTCTGACGCTACCGCAGGCCTACCGCTACGTACTGCTGCCTAATGCTTATCGCGTTATCGTCCCGCCGATGACCTCAGAGATGATGAACCTGGTGAAAAACTCCGCCATCGCCTCGACTATCGGTCTGGTGGATATGGCGGCGGCGGGGGGGGAAAAATTCGGTTAATCCGATCACCGCCAGGCGGGTAAATTGCTCGATTACTCGGCCCACGCCTGGGAGTCGTTTACCGCCATTACGCTGGCGTATGTATTGATTAACGCTTTTATCATGCTGGTGATGACGCTGGTTGAACGTAAAGTTCGCCTGCCCGGCAACATGGGGGGCAAATAATGTACGAGTTTGACTGGAGTTCCATTGTTCCTTCCCTGCCATATCTGCTCGACGGGCTGGTGATCACGCTGAAAATCACCGTCACGGCAGTGGTGATTGGTATTTTGTGGGGCACCATGCTGGCGGTGATGCGCTTGTCCAGCTTTGCGCCCGTAGCGTGGTTTGCCAAAGCCTACGTTAACGTATTCCGCTCGATTCCTTTAGTTATGGTTTTGCTGTGGTTTTACCTGATCGTACCGGGTTTTCTGCAAAACGTGCTGGGATTATCACCCAAAAATGATATCCGTTTAATTTCGGCGATGGTGGCGTTTTCGATGTTTGAAGCGGCCTACTATTCAGAGATTATCCGTGCTGGTATTCAAAGTATTTCTCGTGGTCAGTCGAGCGCCGCGCTGGCGTTGGGAATGACTCACTGGCAGTCGATGAAACTGATTATTCTGCCGCAGGCGTTCCGCGCGATGGTGCCGCTGTTGCTCACTCAGGGCATCGTACTGTTTCAGGATACCTCACTGGTGTATGTGTTATCTCTGGCCGATTTCTTCCGTACCGCCTCAACCATTGGTGAGCGTGATGGTACGCAGGTTGAGATGATCCTGTTTGCCGGATTTGTTTATTTCGTTATTAGCCTTAGCGCGTCGTTGTTGGTCAGCTACTTGAAAAGAAGGACAGCATAATGATTACCCTGAAAAATGTTTCAAAATGGTATGGTCACTTTCAGGTGCTGACCGACTGCTCAACCGAAGTGAAAAAAGGCGAAGTGGTGGTGGTTTGCGGCCCGTCTGGTTCAGGCAAATCAACGCTGATTAAAACCGTCAACGGCCTCGAACCGGTGCAGCAAGGTGAAATCACCGTCGATGGCATCGTGGTTAACGACAAGAAAACCGATCTGGCGAAACTGCGTTCCCGCGTCGGGATGGTGTTTCAGCATTTCGAGCTGTTCCCCCATCTGTCGATTATCGAAAACCTGACCCTGGCGCAGGTGAAAGTGCTTAAACGCAATAAAGCGCCGGCTCGTGAAAAAGCATTGAAATTGCTGGAGCGCGTCGGGCTTTCCGCACATGCCAATAAGTTTCCGGCGCAGCTTTCCGGCGGCCAGCAGCAGCGTGTGGCGATCGCTCGCGCATTGTGCATGGATCCTATTGCCATGCTGTTCGACGAACCAACGTCGGCGCTGGATCCGGAGATGATCAACGAAGTGCTGGACGTGATGGTCGAACTGGCGAACGAAGGAATGACGATGATGGTGGTGACCCACGAAATGGGCTTTGCCCGTAAAGTGGCGAATCGGGTGATCTTTATGGACGAGGGTAAAATTGTCGAAGACTCGCCGAAAGACGCTTTCTTCGATGATCCGAAATCGGACCGCGCAAAAGACTTCCTCGCAAAAATCCTGCATTAATCACTCTGGCGCGCATACTCAATTGCGCGCCATCTCACGCTTTCTCGTTTCGTCCCTCGTATCTGTTACATCCCGGCGTTACCCTTGTCGCAAAGAAACACACAACAAGGAGCAACAATGGCACTGCCAATTCTGTTAGATTGCGACCCAGGTCATGACGACGCTATCGCAATCGTTCTCGCCCTCGCCTCACCAGAGCTTGATGTCAAAGCAATTACGTCTTCCGCCGGAAACCAGACACCAGAAAAAACCTTACGCAATGTTCTGCGTATGCTGACCTTGCTTAATCGCACCGATATTCCGGTAGCAAGCGGTGCGGTAAAACCGTTAATGCGTAATTTGATTATTGCGGACAACGTGCACGGCGAAAGCGGTCTCGACGGCCCGGCATTACCGGAACCGACGTTCGCACCGCAAAACTGTACGGCGGTGGAGCTGATGGCGAAAACGCTGCGTGAAAGTGAGGAACCTGTCACCATTGTTTCTACCGGACCGCAAACTAACGTTGCCTTGCTGCTCAATAGCCACCCGGAACTGCATAGCAAAATTGCCCGTATCGTGATTATGGGCGGCGCAATGGGGCTTGGTAACTGGACGCCTGCGGCTGAATTTAATATTTACGTTGACCCGGAAGCGGCAGAAATTGTCTTCCAGTCAGGAATTCCGGTGGTGATGGCCGGTCTGGATGTTACTCACAAAGCACAAATCCACGTTGAAGACACTGAGCGTTTCCGCGCGATTGGCAACCCTGTTTCAACCATTGTTGCCGAACTGCTGGATTTCTTCCTCGAATATCATAAAGACGAAAAATGGGGCTTTGTCGGCGCACCACTGCATGACCCATGCACCATCGCCTGGCTGTTGAAACCGGAGTTGTTTACCACTGTTGAGCGCTGGGTTGGCGTGGAAACACAAGGGAAATATACCCAGGGTATGACGGTTGTTGATTATTATTATCTGACTGGCAATAAACCGAATGCCACCGTAATGGTCGATGTTGATCGTCAGGGCTTTGTTGATTTACTGGCTGATCGTCTGAAATTTTACGCTTAATCACTCGCCGGATGACATCACGCCATCCGGCGCCACTCATTTCATTACGGCTCGAACGGGCGTCTCTGGAACTGATCATGACCACATTTCGGGCATAGCGTCAGCACTTCCGGTGTATAGATCGGGAGATGGAAGTGACATTTCTCGCAGACCAGATTTCCCAGCCCTACCACTTCTCCGCTGTGATAAACCCCGTGATGATTGAGGTCCTGGAAAACTTCGCGCCATTCAAGCTGCGTTTTATCGGTGATGTCTGCCAGCTCCTGCCACAAGCTTTCTTTAATCACCCGCATAAAGACGCTGTCAGACTCTTCTTTCAGGCTCTCTTCATAGCTCATGGCGAACTCTTCCAGGTCACGTCTGACAGCTCGCGTCAGCTCATCGACCTCGGTTCGCGTTAACTCCCCTGTTTTTATTACGCGCTCGCGCGCCTGTTCCACCAGTGCGTCGATATCACGTTCGCCATTGCGCAGGCGTTCGCTCAATGACGCGACCAGTTCACGGTAATATTGAGCAACCTTGTTCATCGTTTCATCTCCCGGGTCGTTAACTGACTATAATAATAGACGTTCTTTGTTCCTTGCTTTGCTAATACGCCCACAAACTCTGTAAATTAATGTATGAATAATCCGGGCATCATTTCAACGTCGAGTGCGCGAAAGGCTGTTTTGACGCGGGCGTTTGGGCTATGCTATGCGGATCTGAAAAACCACATCAACGCTACATTTGTAGCCGTATTGAAAACAGGACCACTGGCTGCCATGCAAGAGCAATACCGCCCGGAAGAGATAGAATCCAAAGTACAGCTTCACTGGGATGAGAAGCGCACATTTGAAGTAACCGAAGACGAGAGCAAAGAGAAGTATTACTGCCTGTCTATGCTTCCCTATCCTTCTGGTCGACTACACATGGGCCACGTTCGCAACTACACCATCGGTGACGTGATCGCCCGCTACCAGCGTATGCTGGGCAAAAACGTCCTGCAGCCAATCGGCTGGGACGCATTTGGTCTGCCTGCGGAAGGCGCGGCGGTGAAAAACAACACCGCGCCAGCACCGTGGACGTACGACAACATCGCGTATATGAAAAACCAGCTCAAAATGCTGGGCTTTGGTTATGACTGGAGCCGCGAGCTGGCGACCTGTACGCCGGAATACTACCGTTGGGAACAGAAATTCTTCACCGAACTGTATAAAAAAGGCCTGGTATATAAGAAGACTTCTGCGGTCAACTGGTGCCCGAACGACCAGACCGTACTGGCGAACGAACAAGTTATCGACGGCTGCTGCTGGCGCTGCGATACCAAAGTTGAGCGTAAAGAGATCCCGCAGTGGTTTATCAAAATCACTGCTTACGCTGACGAGCTGCTCAACGATCTGGATAAACTGGATCACTGGCCAGACACCGTTAAAACAATGCAGCGTAACTGGATCGGTCGTTCCGAAGGCGTGGAAATCACCTTCAACGTTAAGGACTATGACAACACGCTGACCGTTTACACTACCCGCCCGGACACCTTTATGGGTTGTACCTACCTGGCGGTGGCTGCGGGTCATCCGCTGGCACAGAAAGCGGCGGAAAATAATCCTGAACTGGCCGCCTTTATTGACGAATGCCGTAACACCAAAGTTGCCGAAGCTGAAATGGCGACGATGGAGAAAAAAGGCGTCGATACTGGCTTTAAAGCGGTTCACCCATTAACGGGCGAAGAAATTCCCGTTTGGGCAGCAAACTTCGTATTGATGGAATACGGCACGGGCGCAGTTATGGCGGTTCCGGGTCACGACCAGCGCGACTACGAGTTTGCCTCTAAATACGGCCTGAACATCAAACCGGTTATCCTGGCAGCTGACGGCTCTGAGCCAGATCTTTCTCAGCAAGCCCTGACTGAAAAAGGCGTGCTGTTCAACTCTGGCGAGTTTAATGGTCTTGACCATGAAGCGGCCTTCAACGCCATTGCCGACAAACTGACTGAAATGGGCGTTGGCGAGCGTAAAGTGAACTACCGCCTGCGCGACTGGGGTGTTTCTCGTCAGCGTTACTGGGGCGCGCCGATTCCGATGGTGACGCTGGAAGACGGTACCGTAATGCCGACCCCGGACGACCAGCTGCCGGTGATCCTGCCGGAAGATGTGGTGATGGACGGCATTACCAGCCCGATTAAAGCAGATCCGGAATGGGCAAAAACTACCGTTAACGGTATGCCAGCACTGCGTGAAACCGACACTTTCGACACCTTTATGGAGTCCTCCTGGTACTATGCGCGCTACACTTGCCCGGAGTACAAAGAAGGTATGCTGGATTCCAAAGCGGCTAACTACTGGCTGCCGGTGGATATTTACATTGGTGGTATCGAACACGCCATTATGCACCTGCTCTACTTCCGCTTCTTCCACAAACTGATGCGTGATGCAGGCATGGTGAACTCTGACGAACCAGCGAAACAGTTGCTGTGTCAGGGTATGGTGCTGGCAGATGCCTTCTACTATGTTGGTGAAAACGGCGAACGTAACTGGGTTTCCCCGGTTGATGCTATCGTTGAACGTGACGAGAAAGGCCGTATCGTGAAAGCGAAAGATGCGGCAGGCCATGAACTGGTTTATACCGGCATGAGCAAAATGTCCAAGTCGAAGAACAACGGTATCGACCCGCAGGTGATGGTTGAACGTTACGGCGCGGACACCGTTCGTCTGTTTATGATGTTTGCTTCTCCGGCTGATATGACTCTCGAATGGCAGGAGTCCGGCGTGGAAGGGGCTAACCGCTTCCTGAAACGTGTCTGGAAACTGGTGTACGAGCATACAGCAAAAGGTGATGTTGCGGCACTGAACGTCGATGCGCTGACTGAAGATCAGAAAGCGCTGCGTCGCGATGTGCATAAAACTATCGCTAAAGTAACCGATGATATCGGCCGTCGTCAGACCTTCAACACCGCAATTGCGGCGATTATGGAGCTGATGAACAAACTGGCGAAAGCACCGACCGATGGCGAGCAGGATCGCGCCCTGATGCAGGAAGCGCTGCTGGCGGTAGTCCGTATGCTTAACCCGTTCACCCCGCACATCTGCTTCACGCTGTGGCAGGCGAAGGCGATATCGACAACGCGCCGTGGCCGGTTGCTGACGAAAAAGCGATGGTGGAAGACTCCACGCTGGTCGTGGTGCAGGTTAACGGTAAAGTCCGTGCAAAAATCACCGTTCCGGTGGACGCAACGGAAGAACAGGTTCGCGAACGTGCTGGCCAGGAACATCTGGTAGCAAAATATCTTGATGGCGTTACTGTACGTAAAGTGATTTACGTACCAGGTAAACTCCTCAATCTGGTCGTTGGCTAAGCGCGGGAGGAAGCGTGCGATATCTGGCAACATTGTTGTTATCTCTGGCGGTGTTAATCACCGCCGGGTGTGGCTGGCATCTGCGTGACACCACGCAGGTTCCTTCCACTATGAAAGTCATGATCCTGGACTCAGGCGATCCGAACGGGCCATTAAGCCGTGCGGTGCGTAATCAGTTACGTCTGAATGGTGTCGAGTTGCTTGATAAAGAAACCACGCGTAAGGACGTTCCATCCCTGCGTTTGGGTAAAGTGAGCATCGCGAAAGATACCGCATCGGTATTCCGTAACGGTCAAACAGCAGAGTATCAGATGATCATGACGGTGAATGCGACCGTGTTGATCCCCGGCCGTGATATCTACCCGATTAGCGCCAAAGTCTTCCGTTCGTTCTTCGATAACCCGCAAATGGCGTTAGCGAAAGATAACGAACAAGACATGATCGTAAAAGAGATGTACGACCGTGCTGCCGAACAGCTGATTCGTAAGCTGCCAAGCATCCGTGCTGCGGATATTCGTTCCGACGAAGAACAGACGTCGACCACAACGGATACTCCGGCAACGCCTGCACGCGTCTCCACCACGCTGGGTAACTGATGATTCGGTTGTACCCGGAACAACTCCGCGCGCAGCTCAATGAAGGGCTGCGCGCGGCGTATCTTTTACTTGGTAACGATCCTCTGTTATTGCAGGAAAGCCAGGACGCTGTTCGTCAGGTCGCTGCGGCGCAAGGGTTCGAAGAACACCACACTTTTTCCATTGATCCCAACACCGACTGGAATGCGATTTTTTCGTTATGCCAGGCCATGAGCCTGTTTGCCAGTCGACAAACGCTATTGCTGTTGTTACCCGAAAACGGACCGAATGCGGCGATCAATGAACAACTTCTCACACTCACCGGACTTCTGCATGACGACCTGCTGTTGATCGTCCGCGGTAATAAATTAAGCAAAGCGCAAGAAAATGCCGCCTGGTTTACTGCTCTTGCGAATCGCAGCGTGCAGGTGACCTGTCAGACACCGGAGCAGGCTCAGCTGCCCCGCTGGGTTGCTGCGCGCGCAAAACAGCTCAACTTAGAACTGGATGACGCTGCAAATCAGGTGCTCTGCTACTGTTATGAAGGTAACCTGCTGGCGCTGGCCCAGGCACTGGAGCGTTTATCGCTACTCTGGCCGGACGGCAAACTGACATTACCGCGCGTTGAACAGGCGGTGAATGATGCCGCGCATTTCACCCCTTTTCATTGGGTTGATGCTTTGTTGATGGGAAAAAGTAAGCGCGCGTTGCATATTCTTCAGCAACTGCGTCTGGAAGGCAGCGAACCGGTTATTTTGTTGCGCACATTACAACGTGAACTGTTGTTACTGGTTAACCTGAAACGCCAGTCTGCCCATACGCCACTGCGTGCGTTGTTTGATAAGCATCGGGTATGGCAGAACCGCAGGGGCATGATGAGCGAGGCGTTAAATCGCTTAAGCCAGTCGCAGTTACGTCAGGCCGTGCAACTCCTGACACGAACGGAACTCACCCTCAAACAAGATTACGGTCAGTCAGTGTGGGCAGAGCTTGAAGGGTTATCTCTTCTGTTGTGCCATAAACCCCTGGCGGACGTATTTATCGACGGTTGATATGAAATCTTTACAGGCTCTGTTTGGCGGCACCTTTGATCCGGTGCACTATGGTCATCTTAAACCCGTGGAAACGCTGGCGAATTTGATTGGTCTGACGCGGGTCACAATCATCCCTAATAATGTTCCTCCGCATCGTCCCCAGCCGGAAGCAAACAGCATGCAGCGTAAACACATGCTTGAACTGGCGATTGCCGACAAGCCATTATTTACTCTTGATGAACGCGAGCTAAAGCGCAATGCCCCCTCTTACACTGCGCAAACACTGAAAGAGTGGCGGCAGGAGCAAGGACCGGACGTGCCGCTGGCGTTTATTATTGGTCAGGATTCATTGCTGACCTTTCCGACCTGGTACGAATACGAAACGATACTCGACAATGCACATTTGATCGTCTGTCGGCGTCCTGGTTACCCACTTGAAATGGCACAACCACAATATCAGCAATGGCTGGAGGATCATTTGACACATAACCCGGAAGATCTTCACCTTCAGCCTGCCGGTAAAATTTATCTGGCTGAAACGCCGTGGTTTAACATCTCGGCGACCATCATCCGCGAACGTTTGCAAAATGGTGAATCGTGTGAGGATTTATTACCGGAACCGGTACTGACTTACATTAACCAACAAGGCTTGTATCGCTGATACCTGTCGTTACGGAGGGCATGATGCGACTGTGGTTAATTCGTCATGGTGAAACGCAAGCGAATGTCGATGGTCTGTACAGCGGTCATGCGCCCACACCCCTGACCGCGCGCGGTATTGAGCAAGCGCAAAATCTGCATACGCTGCTACATGATGTTTCCTTTGACCTGGTTTTATGCAGTGAACTGGAACGGGCACAGCATACCGCGCGACTGGTTCTTAGTGACCGCCAGCACCCCGTTCATATCATCCCTGAACTCAATGAAATGTTTTTTGGCGACTGGGAGATGCGACATCATCGTGACCTCATGCAAGAAGATGCCGAAAACTATAGCGCGTGGTGCAATGACTGGCAGCATGCTATCCCCACGAACGGTGAAGGATTTCAGGCATTTTCGCAACGTGTGGAACGATTTATCGCAAGGCTTAGTGAATATCAGCACTATCAGAATATTTTAGTCGTCAGCCATCAGGGCGTACTGAGTCTGTTAATTGCTCGTTTAATTGGCATGCCTGCCGAGTCTATGTGGCATTTCCGCGTTGACCAGGGGTGTTGGAGCGCCATTGATATCAACCAAAAATTCGCGACGCTACGCGTCCTCAATAGCCGTGCCATCGGGGTCGAGAATGCATGACTTTTCTGTTTTTTTACGGGTAAGCCGCAACGACCATTGACAGCCCCGGGCAGGCTGATATTCTCCGCAGCCAGACTTTTTCCGCCAGACACGACTTTGTAGAAATTGTTTTACAAAAATGGCGATGCAATCTGCGGCGCGGGGTGGGATGATAGCCCACTTTCGAAAGCCGATTCGGCGACAATTGTCCCGAAATCGCCTCTGGTTCAGGTATACTGACAGACCATTTTTATCTATTTGATTCACCCAGGGGGAAAACTTGCAGGGTAAAGCACTCCAGGATTTTGTTATCGACAAAATTGATGACCTCAAAGGTCAGGACATCATCGCCTTAGACGTTCAGGGCAAATCCAGCATCACCGACTGCATGATCATCTGTACGGGTACGTCCAGCCGCCATGTTATGTCCATTGCTGATCACGTTGTGCAGGAGTCTCGCGCAGCGGGCCTGTTACCGCTCGGCGTAGAAGGTGAAAACAGCGCCGACTGGATTGTCGTGGATTTGGGCGATGTGATTGTCCATGTCATGCAGGAAGAGAGCCGTCGCCTGTATGAACTGGAAAAACTCTGGAGTTAATGCGTGAAGCTGCAACTTGTCGCCGTGGGAACGAAAATGCCGGACTGGGTACAAACCGGTTTTACCGAGTACCTGCGTCGTTTTCCGAAAGATATGCCCTTCGAGCTGATTGAAATTCCGGCCGGAAAACGCGGCAAGAATGCGGACATCAAGCGCATACTCGACAAAGAGGGTGAGCAGATGTTGGCGGCCGCAGGCAAAAACCGCATTGTCACCCTCGATATTCCAGGCAAGCCCTGGGATACGCCGCAGTTAGCCGCTGAGCTGGAACGCTGGAAGCTGGATGGTCGCGACGTCAGTCTACTGATTGGCGGGCCTGAAGGGTTGTCGCCTGCCTGTAAAGCGGCGGCGGAGCAGAGCTGGTCGCTGTCGGCACTTACCCTTCCCCATCCGCTGGTTCGCGTGCTGGTCGCAGAGAGTCTGTACCGGGCGTGGAGCATCACCACCAACCATCCTTATCACCGTGAGTGATAAGTGAGCTTTGAGTAGAAAACGCAGCGGATGAAACTACAGAACTCTTTTCGCGACTATACGGCAGAGTCCGCGCTGTTTGTGCGCCGGGCGCTGGTCGCCTTTTTGGGGATTTTGCTGCTGACCGGCGTGCTTATCGCCAACCTGTATAATCTGCAAATTGTTCGCTTTACCGACTACCAGACCCGCTCTAATGAAAACCGCATTAAGCTGGTGCCTATCGCACCCAGCCGCGGCATTATCTACGACCGTAACGGTATCCCTCTGGCTCTCAACCGCACTATCTACCAGATAGAAATGATGCCGGAGAAAGTCGATAACGTGCAGCAAACGCTGGACGCTTTGCGCAGCGTGGTTGATCTGACCGATGATGATATTGCGGCATTCCGAAAAGAGCGCGCACGTTCACACCGTTTCACCTCTATTCCGGTGAAAACTAACCTGACCGAAGTACAAGTAGCTCACTTTGCCGTCAACCAGTACCGTTTTCCGGGTGTTGAAGTTAAAGGCTATAAACGTCGTTACTATCCTTACGGTTCGGCGTTGACCCACGTCATCGGCTATGTGTCGAAAATCAACGATAAAGACGTCGAACGCCTGAATAATGACGGCAAACTGGCCAACTATGCGGCAACGCATGATATCGGTAAGCTGGGCATTGAACGTTACTATGAAGACGTGCTGCACGGTCAGACCGGTTATGAAGAGGTTGAAGTTAACAACCGTGGGCGTGTTATCCGCCAGTTAAAAGAAGTACCACCGCAAGCCGGACACGATATTTACCTGACGCTGGATCTCAACCTCCAGCAATATATGGAAACGCTGCTGGCGGGTAGCCGCGCAGCTGTGGTAGTCACCGATCCGCGTACAGGTGGGGTGTTGGCGCTGGTTTCCACGCCTAGTTATGACCCAAACCTGTTTGTTGACGGTATCTCCAGCAAAGATTATTCCGCCTTGCTGAACGACCCGAATACACCGCTGGTGAACCGCGCCACACAGGGGGTTTATCCTCCCGCGTCTACAGTTAAACCCTATGTTGCGGTTTCGGCATTGAGTGCCGGGGTGATCACGCGCAATACGACGCTGTTTGACCCCGGCTGGTGGCAACTGCCAGGGTCGGAAAAACGTTATCGTGACTGGAAAAAATGGGGCCACGGGCGTCTGAATGTCACAAGATCGCTGGAAGAATCTGCGGATACCTTCTTCTATCAGGTGGCCTACGATATGGGGATCGATCGCCTCTCCGAATGGATGGGGAAATTCGGTTATGGTCATTACACCGGTATCGACCTGGCGGAAGAACGTTCCGGCAACATGCCTACCCGCGAATGGAAACAGAAACGCTTTAAAAAACCGTGGTATCAGGGTGACACCATTCCGGTTGGTATCGGTCAGGGTTACTGGACAGCGACCCCAATCCAGATGAGTAAGGCACTGATGATCCTGATTAATGACGGTATCGTGAAGGTTCCGCATTTACTGATGAGCACCGCCGAAGACGGCAAACAGGTGCCATGGGTACAACCGCATGAACCGCCCGTCGGCGATATTCATTCCGGTTACTGGGAGCTGGCGAAAGACGGTATGTACGGTGTTGCTAACCGCCCTAACGGTACGGCGCATAAATATTTTGCCAGCGCACCGTACAAAATTGCGGCGAAATCCGGTACCGCTCAGGTCTTCGGTCTGAAAGCGAACGAAACCTATAATGCGCACAAAATTGCCGAGCGTTTACGTGACCACAAACTGATGACCGCCTTTGCGCCATACAACAATCCGCAAGTGGCTGTCGCCATGATTCTGGAGAACGGTGGCGCGGGTCCGGCGGTTGGTACGCTGATGCGCCAGATCCTCGACCACATTATGCTGGGTGATAACAACACCGATCTGCCTGCGGAAAATCCAGCGGTTGCCGCAGCGGAGGACCATTAATCATGACGGATAATCCGAATAAAAAAACATTCTGGGATAAAGTCCATCTCGATCCCACAATGCTGCTGATCTTACTGGCATTGCTGGTTTACAGCGCCCTGGTTATCTGGAGCGCCAGCGGTCAGGATATTGGCATGATGGAGCGTAAAATCGGCCAGATTGCGATGGGTCTGGTCATCATGGTGGTGATGGCGCAAATTCCTCCACGCGTTTATGAAGGCTGGGCCCCCTATCTCTATATCATCTGTATTATTTTGCTGGTGGCGGTAGATGCTTTCGGTGCCATCTCTAAAGGCGCTCAACGCTGGCTGGACCTCGGTATTGTTCGTTTTCAACCGTCGGAAATTGCCAAGATAGCCGTACCGTTGATGGTTGCACGCTTTATCAACCGCGACGTTTGCCCACCTTCATTGAAGAATACAGCTATCGCGCTGGTACTGATATTTATGCCCACGCTGCTGGTGGCTGCACAGCCTGACCTGGGAACATCAATCCTCGTTGCGCTTTCCGGCCTGTTTGTACTGTTCCTCTCTGGCCTTAGCTGGCGTCTGATTGGCGTCGCAGTAGTGCTGGTAGCGGCGTTCATTCCGATTCTGTGGTTCTTCCTGATGCATGATTACCAGCGCCAGCGCGTAATGATGCTCCTGGACCCGGAATCAGACCCACTCGGCGCAGGCTATCACATTATTCAGTCTAAAATTGCTATTGGCTCCGGCGGATTACGCGGCAAAGGCTGGCTGCACGGCACTCAGTCACAGCTTGAATTTCTCCCCGAACGCCATACCGACTTTATCTTCGCGGTACTGGCGGAAGAGCTGGGATTAGTGGGCATTTTGATTCTGCTCGCTCTTTACATTCTGCTGATCATGCGCGGGCTGTGGATAAGCGCAAACCACCTTTGGTCGCGTCTTGGCTGGCGGCTTAATGCTGATATTATTCGTTTATGTCTTCGTAAATATTGGTATGGTAAGCGGTATTCTGCCGGTTGTAGGGGTTCCGCTCCCACTGGTCAGTTATGGAGGATCGGCGCTAATTGTGCTGATGGCTGGGTTCGGGATTGTAATGTCAATCCACACCCACAGGAAAATGTTGTCGAAAAGCGTGTAAGAGGTGCGCAATGCGTAAGCAGTGGCTCGGGATCTGCATCGCGGCAGGAATGCTCGCGGCATGTACAAGCGATGATAGTCAGCAACAGACGGTAAGTGTACCGCAGCCTGCGGTATGTAACGGCCCCATAGTTGAAATTAGCGGGGCAGACCCGCGTTTCGAACCACTGAACGCGACGGCAAATCAGGATTACCAGCGCGACGGTAAAAGCTACAAAATCGTGCAGGATCCGTCTCGATTTAGCCAGGCGGGACTGGCGGCAATCTATGATGCCGAACCCGGCAGTAACCTGACGGCCTCTGGCGAAGCTTTCGATCCGACACAGTTGACGGCGGCCCATCCAACGCTTCCAATCCCCAGCTACGCCAGAATCACTAATCTGGCTAACGGGCGAATGATCGTGGTGCGCATTAATGATCGCGGCCCTTATGGCAACGACCGCGTGATTTCGCTTTCTCGCGCGGCAGCTGACCGTCTTAACACGTCAAACAACACCAAAGTTCGTATCGATCCGATTATTGTCGCCCAGGATGGTTCGCTTTCTGGTCCTGGTATGGCTTGTACCACAGTCGCCAAACAGACTTACGCCCTGCCAGCACCTCCCGATTTAAGCGGTGGCGCGGGAACAAGTTCAGTGCCTGTCCCGCAGGGTGACATTCTTCCGGTCAGTAATTCGACGCTAAAAAGCGAAGATCCGACCGGCGCGCCGGTAACCAGCAGCGGTTTCCTCGGCGCACCAACGACCTTAGCGCCTGGTGTACTGGAAGGCAGCGAACCGACGCCTGCGCCACAGCCCGTTGTTACAGCTCCGTCGACAACGCCTGCAACCTCACCTGCAATGGTGACACCGCAAGCCGCCTCGCAAAGCGCCAGCGGCAACTTTATGGTGCAAGTCGGGGCCGTTAGCGATCAGGCTCGTGCGCAACAGTACCAACAGCAACTGGGACAGAAGTTCGGCGTCCCCGGTCGCGTAACTCAAAATGGCGCGGTCTGGCGGATCCAGCTTGGCCCATTCGCCAGCAAAGCCGAAGCCAGTACCTTGCAGCAACGTTTGCAAACCGAAGCCCAATTACAGTCATTTATTACCACCGCGCAGTAGCGTAAAGCAGGCATCTGATGTGTCAATTTCTGTAAATGACGTTAACAAAGTCACGCGGAAAGTCAGATGCCTGCCGGTAGTGCATTTGCTATAGTAGGGCACTTTTTTTAATTCCATCACGGATGTCGTAGTTCAGACCATGAATACCATTTTTTCCGCTCGTATCATGAAGCGCCTGGCGCTCACCACGGCTCTTTGCACAGCCTTTATCTCTGCTGCACATGCCGATGACCTGAATATCAAAACCATGATCCCGGGTGTACCGCAGATCGACGCGGAGTCCTACATCCTGATTGACTATAACTCCGGCAAAGTACTCGCCGAACAGAACGCTGATGTCCGCCGCGATCCTGCCAGCCTGACCAAAATGATGACCAGTTACGTTATCGGCCAGGCAATGAAAGCCGGTAAATTTAAAGAAACTGATTTAGTCACTATCGGCAACGACGCATGGGCCACCGGTAACCCGGTGTTTAAAGGTTCTTCGCTGATGTTCCTCAAACCGGGCATGCAGGTTCCGGTTTCTCAGCTGATCCGCGGTATTAACCTGCAATCGGGTAACGATGCTTGTGTCGCCATGGCCGATTTTGCCGCTGGTAGCCAGGACGCTTTTGTTGGCTTGATGAACAGCTACGTTAACGCCCTGGGCCTGAAAAATACCCACTTCCAGACGGTACACGGTCTGGATGCTGATGGTCAGTACAGCTCCGCGCGAGATATGGCGCTGATCGGCCAGGCGTTGATCCGTGACGTACCGAATGAATACTCGATCTATAAAGAAAAAGAATTTACGTTTAACGGTATTCGCCAGCTGAACCGTAACGGCCTGTTATGGGATAACAGCCTGAATGTCGACGGCATCAAAACCGGACACACTGACAAAGCAGGTTACAACCTTGTTGCTTCTGCGACTGAAGGCCAGATGCGCTTGATCTCTGCGGTGATGGGCGGACGTACTTTTAAAGGCCGTGAAGCCGAAAGTAAAAAATTGCTAACCTGGGGCTTCCGTTTCTTCGAAACCGTTAACCCACTGAAAGTAGGTAAAGAGTTCGCCTCTGAACCGGTTTGGTTTGGTGATTCTGATCGCGCTTCGTTAGGGGTTGATAAAGACGTGTACCTGACCATTCCGCGTGGTCGCATGAAAGATCTGAAAGCCAGCTATGTGCTGAACAGCAGTGAATTGCATGCGCCGCTGCAAAAGAATCAGGTCGTCGGTACTATCAACTTCCAGCTTGATGGCAAAACGATCGAACAACGCCCGCTGGTTGTGCTGCAAGAAATCCCGGAAGGTAACTTCTTCGGCAAAATCATTGATTACATTAAATTAATGTTCCATCACTGGTTTGGTTAAAAATTGAACACTTGAAAGTGTAATTTCCGTCCCCATATACTAAGCATCAGTAAAAAACTCCCGCCTTCTGGCGGGAGTTGCTATTTAATTACGTTACGCCGGAGCTGACATGAAAACCAAACTTAACGAACTGCTTGAATTCCCCACTCCTTTTACTTACAAAGTTATGGGGCAGGCGTTACCTGAGCTGGTTGATCAGGTGGTTGAAGTGGTACAGCGCCATGCGCCAGGTGACTACACCCCAACGGTAAAACCAAGCAGCAAAGGCAACTACCACTCGGTATCTATCACTATCAACGCCACTCATATCGAGCAGGTTGAAACACTGTATGAAGAACTGGGCAAAATCGATATTGTCCGCATGGTTCTGTAACTCGCTTCTCCGTTACCCGGCTCCTGGTCGGGTAACTCCCCTCTCCTCGCTGTGATATACTTTTCCCCCACTTTTACTCATTCTCCACGGAGACGCCGTTTTGTATCAGGATAAAATTCTTGTCCGCCAGCTCGGTCTTCAGCCTTACGAGCCAATCTCCCAGGCTATGCATGAATTCACCGATACCCGCGATGATAGTACCCTTGATGAAATCTGGCTGGTCGAGCACTATCCGGTATTCACCCAAGGG
>OAWF01000511.1_pt1 | contig 21975 bp, 26 predicted proteins | sample 1495411 | NCBI WGS metagenome assembly OAWF01 (sample SAMEA2580150, study PRJEB22360) | human gut metagenome | biome: human gut; feature: human-associated habitat; material: faeces | place: Denmark | collected 2008/2010 | reverse complement strand
CCGCCTATGACACGGCCCCGGTATCGTCCCGGCAGCCGGCACCTGAACCGCAGGCCCAGGATTTTGACCCGGACACAGGAGAGATTTATCAGCAGCCCGGGAAACCAATTGATTTGAGAGCAACCAATTAATCACACATAGAAAAGGAGAACACACATGGAAAACTTAAAAGAAGCATTACAGTACGTAGTAGGCCTGGGAAATAAGGCTGAAAAAACAGAGGTTGTGGAGATTTGCGGAAAAACTTATGCGAACCGGAACCTGACCCGCTACGACTGCACGGACAAGGCAAGGGCAATTACCGCCGCCACTCTGTCGTCTCTCGTGGACTATATAAGCGACTGCAACAATGAATTTCCTGATAACCGAAAGATGCTGATTCACATCGTAAGTCCTACTGAGGTCCGCTTGATGTCCGCTCTGGATGCCGAGAGAGAGCGTGAGACATTATTTGTTGTAAATGCGCAGACTTCTGAGTTTCGTTTCGACTACTGGTACGACCAGGAACGCTTTATGATTGAATTGCAGGCCAATTTTCAGAAGAACGGAGACCTGGACTTACTTACGAAGATGGCTGGAAATATTGAAAAGAAGAATGGACAGGCCTATGCAGATGATGGCATTTCTCAGGTGGCAACGATGACAGTTGGCGTGGCAGCTAAGGCAGATGTGATTGTTCCGAATCCGGTGGAGCTGATACCGTACCGTACCTTCCAGGAGGTAGCGCAGCCGGCCAGCAAGTTTGTATTCCGAATTGGCGACAAGGAGGTTCCGGCCTTCAAAATTGTGGAGGCTGAAAATAACATCTGGAAGAATGAGGCCATTGCAAATATTAAGGAATACTTGGCCGAAGCCTTAACTGAAATGCCGGACGAGATTAGTGACCGGATTGTCGTAATAGGGTAACAAGACCTTCTGTGGCAGTTAATATATCACGAAAATAATTGAATGCCACTGATGATACCAGGCCGGGGAATTGACCGCCCCGGCCTCCCTAAAAGGAGCAGGATATGACGAATTTTGAAAAACTGGCGTCCAGCAAGACAGCGATGGCCTACTGGATGATGTGCCCGTATGGAGTAGAAGACGAGATGTGCAAGGATATGTGTCCGAATAGTAACTGTATCGACTGTTGTCTGGAGTGGCTTGATAGGGAGGTGGAACAGGCGGATGGGAAAAGCACAGCGTGAAAAAGGAAAGCGCGGTGAGCGGGAACTGGCTGGAATCCTGCGTGACTATGGATATGATACCCGGAGAGGGCAGCAATTTTGCGGCTCCGATGGTTCTGCTGACGTGGTGGGACTGCCGGGAATCCATATCGAGTGCAAACGAGTTGAAAAGCTGAACCTCCTGGAGGCGATGGAGCAGGCAAAACACGATGCCAGGGCAGGAGAGTTTCCGACAGTCTTCCACCGCAGGGACCGGACAGAATGGCTTGCAACCATGCGCCTGGATGATTGGATTAACCTTTTCCGGGAGTGGGAGGCAGGCCGGGAAGTGGAAGGGTAGGTGATGGCCTACATGAATTATATTTCAGCAATCAATTCTTTCTGGGATACGGCCGCACTGAATCCGTTGTCTACAGGGCAGGTATCGCTTTACTTTGCTTTATTGCATGTAAACAATAGGAGCAACTGGACAGAGTGGTTCACAGTGCCGAATCAAGTGCTATCCGTACTGACGGGGTTATCAAGGTCAGGAATACTGAAAGCGAGAAACGAATTGAGGCAGAGAGGGCTGATTGAGTTCCGTGAAAGAGGAACGAAAGCGACTCAGTATAAAATGCTCACTATGTCAGATAGTACGCGAGATAGTACGCAAAAAGGTGTTCAAAACAGTATGCAAGATAGTGTGCAAAATAGTGTGCAAAATAGTAGCACATTAAAAGACATAAACATAAACGAAAATAGAAAGAGTATATCTAACGATATACCAGAAAAAACGGATTCTTCTGAGCAGTACACCACGATTCAGGATTTATACAATTCTGTTTGCGGGTCGTATCCCCGCCTGGTGAAATTATCAGAAGCCCGAAAAAAAGCGATCCGCGCAAGGCTTAATACCGGGTATACCGTAAATGACTTCCGACGGCTGTTTGAAACGGCGGAGAGAAGTGATTTCCTGAAAGGGAAAAACAACCGGAACTGGAGAGCGACCTTTGATTGGCTGATTAGTGATGCCAATATGGCAAAGGTGCTTGATGGGAATTACGAAAACAGAAAAAAGGAGGCGGAGCCTGATGCTACAGAAGGGCGATCAGCAACAGATTACTATCGGCAGTATATGCACCACAGCGACGGTGAAACAGGTGGAGACGTTCCAGACTAACGGAGCATCAGGTGCCTTTGTAACCTTTGACGTTCCCGGATACGGAGAGACGCAGCCGTTTTGGTATGACGAAAAGACAAGCTATGCCCAGATGCGTCGAAGTCGAAGTGGGATGCCCAAAGAATATACATACAAGCGTGGCAAAGATTTTAACTGGGACTATTACCGGGATGATACCAACCCGCAAAAAAATATTGCCAATGCCTTTATTTCCCGTTACGAAGAATTTAGACGTTCTGGTCGTGGCTTGTATATCTACTCAGCTACAAAGGGGAGCGGGAAAACCTTACTCGCCTGTTGTTTGGCGAATGAAGTGATGGAACGTTATAACGCGGTGGTGAAATTTGTCCAGGTGTTAGATTACATCGACTTGATAAAGCGAAAGGATGAAGACGCGGACATGGAGCGTCATAGCTTGAAACGCTGTGGTCTGCTGATTCTGGATGACGTCGGGGTTCAGACGGAAAAGCAGGAATGGATAAACAATGCAATATTTTCACTGATTGACGAGCGCTACCGGAATTTGCTGCCAACGCTGTATACCTCCAACGTGCCGATTGAAAAAGCTTCTGGCGATGATCGCATTCAGAGCCGGATTTATGGGACAAGCATTCCCATGCTGCTACCGGAAATATCGGTGCGGGACCAACTGGCTGATAAATACCGTGATGAATTTTTAAGAACCGTGCTTAACTGATGGGAGGAGAAGATGGAAAAAGAGGGGAGAATGATGGAATTGGAATCAATTCCAATCAAGACAGAGAACAAGCAGGCAGAATGGTATCAACATCTAGATTTTGGCGATGTTAAAGCGTTTATCCGAAGTAATATTGCCGCCGCTTCTCGAAGCTTTATTGCTATCGGATATTATCTCAAATATGCCCGAGATAAACAGCTTTATGAAGAGGACGGCCACGCCAGCATCTGGGACTTCGCCCGGGAGGAATACGGAATCAGTAAATCAACCGCTAGTCGGTACATGACCATAAATGACCGGTTTTCGAAGGGAGGAAACAGCCCGATTGTTGCAGAGGAGTTTAAAGCGTACGGAAAAAGCCAGTTACAGGAAATGCTGTATCTGAATGATGAGCAACTGGATCAGGTGACCCCGGATACCCAGGTCAAGCAGATCCGGGAGATTCGGCAGCCAGTTCGGGAAGTTCCCTACTTTGAACTGCCCGGCCAGCTGAGCATTGATGACTTTCCTGATGTAATGCCGGAGCCGGCAGAATATCAAGTGCAGCCGGCGGCCAGTACCGGAAGCACGATTTTGTCAGTGAAAGACTTTGAAGCAAATGAGGAAGGCATTGCGATATCGCAACAGGAGGAGATTCAGTGGAACCTGGAACCGGCCGATGAAACCCGAACTGAATACTGTAATGCAGCAGCCCGGTATTTCATTCAGGTGTTTCATGACTGGATGCGGGAAGACTGCGAAAAACGCGTGATGCAAATATCCGAATCCGAAAAACAGTTCAAAGTTCAATTCCGAAAAAACAGCAACACAAGCTGGTACTTCAAGGATCCATTGAATGGGAGAGCGGCTCATGTCAATCTGTTTGATGATTTTATACAATTTTTCAGCGGAACGAACGAATGGGTTGGAGAGTGTGAGTGGTTTTTTCTTTGCCGAGCAGTACAGGTGATGTGGAACGAGATTGCCCTGGAAGAAGTGCAGAACCTTCGCAGCGGAACCGAACCAGAACCAGAAATAGCCATGCCAGAATCGGTATCAGATGAGATTGCAGTGGATGCCAATACCTGCCCGCCTGACAACTGGAACCTTGGAGATTTGCCGCAGGTGAACCGGATTGTGATGGCTGAGATGAGCAGCATTCCGTCCGACGAAACAATTAAGAAATACATACAGGTGCTGGCTCGACAAGAAGGTGGATTTATCGCTCTTATCAGATTGGCAAACCAGGTCCGGAAGGCATTGGAGGAATGGGCGGAAGGCGACAGCAGTATTCCTTGTCTGACATCTGCAGGATATAGGACAAGAATATATTGCTTGGAAGATGTGGAGAAGGAGATTTTAGGCTATAAAAGTTTCTTGGAATATTGTAATGGTTATAACTCGAAAAATTCTGCTGAATCAGCCATAAAAATAACGACTCTTAGATTAGATGCTATGTTGGCCTTAAAAGCAGAGATGGAGGTATATGGTGAAGAAAAGTAATTGCCTGAGAACACATTATCCTGAATCTATTTGCATGGCAGAAAAAATTGTGTTTTTTCACGGGACCAGATTTCGGATTGCCTTAAGTGTCCATGAGTTTTACTGCCATAAGTGTAACAAGGTACGACGCTTATGGTTTATCAACAGATATTGAAGATTTATAGGAGGGAGAATGGACGAATACATAAAACAACTACAGTGGGAGCGGGACGTGGCAATACAACAGCTGGAAGAGATTGGATGCGTACTTGGGGAAGATATGAGTTTCATCAAAAAAGCCGTAGACAGAATGAAACCGAAACGAGTTAAGGATCGAAAAATCATGAGAGATTTCAACGGTAAGCCGTATTCATTTAAAGGGGACTGCCCTGTATGCGGAGCTGTCGAGATTCTGTCGGTTAATACTGATTTCTGTCATGCTTGCGGACAAAAACTTGACTGGAGTTCATCTAATCCAGGAGATGGGATGTAATATTGAGATTTTGTGGAGGTGCGAAATGCTTGAGGTAAGAGGAATGTGCATGTCTGGTTTAGATGCGATAGATTTTATGGAGCGTTTGGCAGATGTGTTCGATGATGAGACAAAAACAGATGAATTTTGCGATGAATACGAAAAAGCACTGAACAGATTTAGGTATGAAGTAAAAAAATCAGTACCGATAAAGCCAAAGACAATAAAGGTTAGATTTACCAGCTACAGTTGTGGAAATTGTGGATTTGTAGCAGATCCGGTATACAAATATTGCCCCAACTGCGGAAGGAAAATCGATTGGAATAATTGACATTTAGCAGAGCAAAGAGGGAGGGATTGCAACGAGTAAATCAGATTACATAAAAGTGGCAGAGCAGCGGCGCCGGCGGGCATCCGTCCAGGACTACATCCTGAAGGGACCTCGGCCGGCGACCTGGTCGGCGGTGATGCCGGCGTATTGTTACACGGAGTTATGTCCGGTGATGGAATTGCGGGACAAGCCAGAGGATAAATCAAGAGGAGGTGATGCCAGTGGACAAGGAGATTCTGACCCAGTATATAGACGCCTGTGAGTTAATCAAGGAGACAGAGCGAGAGATTCAAAAGTTGAGGCAACGGCGCAAGGTAATTCTTCAGGATTCCGTCAAAGGCTCCATGCATGAGTTCCCGTATGCGGCTCAGAGTTACCACATAGAGGGGCTGGCATATGCAACGGTGAGAACACCGAGCCTGCTGGATGACGAAGAAGAGCTATTGGAGGAACGAAGGGCAGCTGCAGCGGAGATTAAGGTACAGGTCGAGGCGTGGTTGAATACGGTTCCGCAGCGGTTGCAGAGAATTATTCGGATGAAGTTCTTCGAAGAATTGACGTGGGGAGAGGTAGCTGTAAGGATGGGGCGCAAGGCGACGTCGGATAGTGTAAGAATGGAATTTACAAATTTTATGAAAACACCTTAAAGTTATTTCGTTTATTTCACAAATTTCGTTCTACGACTGTTATAGTGTACTATGAAGCCAAAGGCCTTAAAGCCAGCGGCTCTCCTCCATCGGATAACGGCTACCAGTGTGTAACAGCCTGGTGGCCGATTAGAAGCCGACGTTCTTACCGCTTTCTTCACGGCTTCACAAATCGGATAGAAAACGGCGGTTAGGTGACACGAAAGGTCCCTTGGTCGATATCATACCAGCTGGCTGCTGTGCGGCCCGAAAGATATCCGCTTATCCAGCCGCGAAGTGAGCTGGTGCATACCGGGGACGACCCGGTAATGTGTGGAGCATCCCACCAATGGCAGGTGGACAGGGTAGCGCCCTGGGTTCCGGTTCGATTCCGGATGCGCCGCTTGTATCTGGTTTTATCTCCCAAAGACATTTCCAGATACGGATTAGGCACTTGGCTTATGGCTGAGTGCCTTTTTCTATTCCTTTTTGGTATTTGAACAATTAGAACATATGTTCTATACTGATTATACAAAATAGGCGTCAATAATATGGGAAGAATTTCCAGAAAGGATGTGGTATAATGTAAAAAAATGTCGATGGGAGAGAAGCACAATGCCGTCTATTGGTTTGTCTATTTATTCACTGAGGGTTTTAAGATTCCGTGGAGAAGATGCTGAGTTACATAATTTGAAGGATGGAAAAAGTCTGTTTGATTTTGCAAAAGAGTTTATCGAAAACAATATGGAAAATTATGTTGATGAAGAAGGCAACGAAAATATATTTGCATTTTCAGATTGGGATATACGTACAATAATTGACCAAAATAGCAATAAGCTTTATACTCTACTTTATGGTAGAATTAAATCGGGCAGTTATGGCTCGGAGGGTGAACTTGTGGACAAGGAAACAGGAAAAGTAACGCACAAGATTACATCGAAGGAGGCTCCAGTTCTTCCGTTCAGCTTTTGTATTTCGGTTGCTGATTGTGAGAAAGATGACGGAGTAACAACTGCCATAGCTATTTTTCAGAATATCGGAGGAAACGGAGTTAAGACTATTTTCGAAGAACACTTCAAGGCGTTTTTAAAAAAGCAAGATATAGGTTTAACACTAAGTTTAGGTGCTTTATATCCAAAGGAGTTTATAAAAGCATATATGCGAGAGGGGAAACTGGCTAAAATAAATATGATTCAATATGCTATTCCAGATGACATCGCAGATCGTGTAGGAATGAACCGGGGTGTTAAGAGAGCAAAGCAAATACTGACAATTATGAATCCTGTAGGATTTCTGAGCAGAAATGAGTATAAAATTCATGAATGCATGCAAGGGAAAAGGGCATATGATAAAATAATAGAATTTCCAGATTTTGACTATGATGATTTGAAATTTGTTTTTAGTATAGCTGGGAAAAATAGAACTGTTAGTATGAAGAATATTGACAAAACCGTTGTCGTGAAAGATATTACAGAAATTGTATCAAAGATAGGCGGGAATCCAGAAAAAGAATCAATCATTGTATTGTTTGAAGAGTATTCACGGGAATATCTTTCTGATATGGGACTTATAACGCTTCAAGAAAACATGGAATATAAAATGATGGTGAAGGAAAATAATTCGAATAAAGAGGTGAAAGCAAATGAAACTATTATTGAGGGGGGTGAGTGATCCCACTATTTGGATTTTACTATGTTTTCTAGTGCTTTTTATCTCAAAAGTAATTTTTAAATCGAATTACTTTAATATAACTAATATTATTGTTAACCATGTAGATGCATTTAGAAATGAAAAGGATAATAAATTTAATAAACCTCAATTTGTAATAGCCTTTATTGTGCCTGTTTTTTTTGCGGGAGCTTTTGCAAAGATTAGAATAGTAGATGAAGACACTATAAATATTCTTACATTAATAATTTCTGTTTTAACTTCAATGTTCTTTACTTTATTAGCGATAGTGATAGATATTAAAGCAAGATGGAAAGAGAATAAAGGAAATAAAAGCTCTTCTGAAATGAGCGTAATAGGGAGAATATTGCAGACGGTTTATTATGCGGTCATGTTTGAGATATTACTTTCTATAATACTACTCATATTGTGTTTTGTAGCAGTATTTACTGCAAAATTTTCATTTCTGCAAAGCATTTTGATATATTGGTTTTCAAATATGCTTATAATGAATTTGTTTATGGTGTTAAAAAGGATATTTATAGTGATAGATAGAACATTAAAGTAGATATATTATAGCTAGAACCAGGAGCCACCCACCCGTGGCTCTTTTTCTATACCCAAAAGGAGGTGAGCCTGATGGCAAAATATGAATATTGGATAACGCCGGAAGGCTTGCTGAAGCTGGAGGCCTGGGCGCGGGATGGTCTGACCGATGAGCAAATCGCCGCGAATGCCGGAATAGCCACGGCCACGCTGTATGACTGGAAAAAGCGGTATCCAGAGGTTTCAGAGGCCCTAAAAAAGGGCAAAGAGGTTGTTGACATACAGGTCGAGAACGCTCTCCTGAAACGGGCGCTGGGTTATACCTATACCGAAACCAAAAAGGAAAGGACAGCCGAAGGAGTAAGAACCACTACAACAATCAAAGAAGTAGTTCCGGACACTACAGCGCAGATCTTCTGGCTGAAGAACCGGCGTCCGGACCGATGGCGAGACAAACAAGACATTGAGCACAGTGGACAGATAGGAGGGGTGACCATTGTTAATGACATCCCCAAACCAGACACAAGTTAAGTTATCTGGCCTGATAGCTCCATCCTTCTATGGCCTACACTGGGATATTCTTGAGCATAGGCATACACATTACAAACTTGCTGGCGGGCGTGGATCCACAAAATCGTCATTTGTCAGCCTGGAAATCATCTTAGGGATGATGCAGGATCCGCAGGCTAATGCGATTGCAATGCGCAAGGTGGGCCGTTTCCTGGATGAGTCAGTCTTCCAGCAGCTTATCTGGGCAATTAATGTTCTGGGGGTGGATAGTAAGTGGAAGATACGCTATTCCCCATTGGGACTGACTTATACACCTTTTGGCAACAGAATTATCTTCCGTGGAGCAGATGACCCACAGAAAATCAAATCAGTGAAGCTGGCAAACGGCTATTTTAAGTACATCTGGTTCGAGGAGCGCGCGGAATTTGATGGAGAGGAGGAAGAACGAACAATACTCCAGTCGCTGATGCGTGGTGGTTCGGAGTATTTTGTTTTTTATTCTTGGAACCCGCCGAAGTCCATGAACAATTGGGTAAATCAGGATATCCTCCAGAGCCGGGACGATACCGTTGTTCATCATAGCGATTACAGGACGGTTCCGCCAGAGTGGTTAGGTGAACAGTTCTTCGTTGAGGCAGAATCGCTCAAAGAGACAAAGCCAAAGGCCTATGAGCATGAATATCTTGGAATTGCCACAGGGACCGGCGGTCAGGTATTTGAAAATGTGACAGTCAGACCCATCACAGAGGAAGAAATGGCACGGTTTGACCGGATTTATCAGGGGTTGGATTTTGGTTTCGGCGCTGATCCGGCAGCATATGAAAAAATGCATTATGACAGGACGCGGAAGCGTCTTTTCCTGTTTGGCGAAGTGTACGGAACTCGGATGGGGAATACCCGGCTGGCTGGAAAGATCCGGTCGTACAATCCACTCAATAGAGTGGTGACAGCGGACAGTGAGGATCCGCGGGCAATAGACGCCCTGAATGAGCTGGGACTTCGAGTCGTGGGTGCCAGGAAGGGGCCGGGGTCCGTGGACTTTGGCATGGAGTTTCTGGCTGACGAGGTAAATGAAATTATTATAGACCAGCAGCGCTGCCCGAATGCGGCCAGGGAGTTCACCGGATATGAGTTGGAGCAGGACAAGAACGGCAACTTTAAAGGTAGCTATCCGGACAAGAACAATCATACCATTGATGCGGTCCGGTATGCGCTGGAGGATGTGATGACAAGCCGGAAGGCTAAGGTCAGGAAGAAATCTGACTATGGATTACATTAGGAGGTGATAAGACATGTACATATACACATTGCCCCGGGAGAACTGGGACGAGACAAACCCGGATAAGCAGGCAATCCGTACGCTGATTGAGAAGCATCGCCGGGAGTCTGCCAGATTAAAAAAGCTTATGAAATACTACGAGGGGCAGCACAAGATATTGACTGAGAGCCGAAAAACAAAGCTGGTCTGCAATCATGCGAAGGATATCAGTGACACGGCCAGCGCCTACTTTATCGGCAATCCGATCTCATACAATGGAGACGGAGATATAACGCCGCTCACTGATGCCCTTGAGACGGCCGGAGCCGATGAAGCTGATGGAGACAACGGCCTGGATTTGTCTGTGTATGGCAGGAGTTATGAGTACATCTATCCGATGGAGGGAGAGACGGATTTAACCATCAAGAATCTGTCTCCGGAAAATACCTTTGTGGTTTACGATGACACGATAGAACAACGGGAACTGTTCGCGGTTTATTACTATGCGAAGAAAGATGACTCTGACAGAAAAAGAACCATCTATGTAGCCACCGTACTGACAGAGCATTATAAATGGGTGCTGAACATTGAAAATATCGATGGCCCGCAGGCATTGCTTGAGGATCCGGCACTACACTATTTTGATGAAGTCCCAGTGATAGAATACTTAAACAACAAGCTTGCAATCGGAGATTTTGAGCTGCAAATCCCGCTGATTGATGCTTACAACGCGCTGATGAGCGACCGTATCACGGATAAGGAGCAGTTTATTGATGCAATTCTGGCAATTTACGGAGCCATGCTGGGCGACCCGGATGCGAAGGACGAAGAGGGGAAGACAGCGAAGGAGAGAGTAAAGGACGACAAACTCCTGGAACTTCCGAAGGATTCAAAAGCGGAATACCTGACTCGAACCTTTGATGAATCCGGTGTGGAAATCTTGAAGAAAGCCATTGAGCAGGATATTCATAAGTTCTCCCACATACCCTGCATGACAGACGAGAGCTTTGGTGGCAACGTCAGCGGAGTGGCTATGGAGTTTAAGCTCCTTGGCATGGAGAACATCACGAAAATTAAGACCCGGTATTACAAACGGGGGCTGCGGAAACGCCTGAGACTGTTCGCGGCCTGGCTGGCAAAGAGTAAATCTGTCCAGGTTGATGTGTCCGGCATCACACCGACATTTTCTCGGGCAATGCCGAAGAATCTGCTGGAGATTAGCCAGATTGTAAGCAATCTCTGGGGGAAAATCAGCAAGAAGACGCTGTTGTCACAGGTGCCGTTTGTAGGGAACGTAGATGATGAGGTAGCAGCCGTTGAAACAGAGGCGCAGGAAGCGGCGAAACAGCAGATGGAGCTATTCGGCCTGGGAAGTAATACCCCTCCGGAAGATGAGGATGAATAAATGAGTAGCCTGTCATATTGGGAGAAGCGTAAAGCCCAGGAAATGTTCCAATACATGGCAAAGGCAGAGGATACCGCCGACGAGATAGCAAAGCTTTATCAAAAATCATCTGGCTATCTTAGTGCTGAGTTGGATAAGATATTCGAGCGGTATAAGCGTAAACATCATCTGACCGATAAAGAGGCATATAGGCTGCTTAATAGCTTACATGATAAAACCTCCCTTGACGAGTTAAAAGCGGCGCTGTGGGCCGGCGACGGCGTTCAGAAGGATATTCTGGCAGAGTTGGAGGGTCCAGCGTATCAAGCACGACTGGAACGGCTCCAGCAGCTACAGAATCAACTTGACCTGACCATGCAAAATGTCTATCAGCAGGAGAAAACGAAGAATACCAGTCATTACGTGGACCTGGCCAATGAGGCATACTATAGGTCCATTTTTGATATTCAGAAACAGATCGGTCTGGGCTTTTCTTTTGCCTCCATTGACCAAAAGGCTATTGATAAAGTGATAAACAGTAAATGGTCCGGCGCCAATTACTCCTCCCGCATCTGGAACAATACACGAGCCTTAGCACAGGACTTAAAAGAGGAGCTGCTTATCAACCTGGTTACTGGCCGGACTGATCGGGAGGTGGCGGAAATTATCGCCAACAAATTTGCCCAGGGGGCCAGTAACGCCAGACGCCTTGTTCGGACGGAATCCTGTAACCTGGCCAACCAGATGGAGATGCAGTCCTATGAGGAGTGCGGGATTGAGACATATATCTATGTGGCAACACTGGACCTTAAGACATCAACCGTATGCCGGGAACTGGACGGAAAGCGTTTCCCGGTATCCGAACAGCATCCGGGGAAAAACTGCCCTCCCATGCATCCCTGGTGCCGGTCAACGACGATTTGTGACATATCGGATGCTGAGTTGGCACAGATGGAACGCCGGGCACGAGATCCTGTGACGGGAAAGACAAACACGGTACCGGCCAATATGACCTATGAGCAATGGTATGCCAAGAACGTCAGAGGACGACCGAAGGCGGAGGTCAATGAGAAGATGATTCGGAACCGTTCATCCGACCGCAGGCAGTATGAAAAGTATAGGAAAGTTTTAGGCAGGAATGCCCCTGAAACGCTGGATTCCTTCCAGAAAATGAAGTATACTGATGGTGAGAAGTGGGAATACATAAAGAGCCTGAAGGATTATCTGGAAAAATATCCGACAAGTGACAAGCGATATTACGATATTGGGGAAGAATTGAAACGGTTAGGATTAACAAAGGCAGTAGTTCTCCCGCCTGTTCAGAAACAGGCATATATTTTACCAGAAGGCAAACACGATCCCTATCACATTATGCATCGAATGGTCGAAAGACATATTACAGACGATGAGATTCGAGGTTACATGAACCAGGCAGAGATTATGATGGTTCAGTGGGGCGGAAGGCGTCAGGTTTTTTATGGTCACGACGGGGTTTGTGTTATTACAAAGTCAGGAGATGATTGGATATACAAGACAGCGTGGAAAAAGGAAGACTTTGACAGTGACACAGGAAAGATTTTGGAGGTGATGAAGAAATATGTCAAATAACAATCTGGATTATGAAGCAGATCATTACTGTCCAGTTTACAAAAAAGTGATTTGTGCGGACCTGTGTTACGATTCCATGATGTGTCTGCATCGTTTCTTTAAGATATCATCTACGAAAGAACTGGCAGAACTGGAAGATATTGAGTATGCCAGGGAAATATGCAGGAAATGTCCGTATAGTGAAGGGTGATACCATCAGTCGAAATGGCTGGTGGTATTTTATTTGTTGTGATATCGCAACAGGAAGGAGGATATTGTGCTGGAGATATGTGGAGCAATTATTTTTGTTGCTGTCCTTGCAAACTTGACGAGGATTTTAATTAAGGCAATGGAGCTTGCCTATCTGCGTGAAAAGAATGAGCGTGAGGGAAAATATGTAAACTGAGGGGATGGGCCAATTCTCTCCCTTTGAGGCGCCGGGTAATGCGTCTTATTTTTATGTCCGGAATGACGAAAAACTAGGGCAACAGTCTGGGCGAAGAACGGGCTGGGGCAGAAAGGAAAAGACATGAAAAAGAAATACTTTTATCGGGAATCAATCCCAATGAATCTCCAGCTTTTTGCGGAACCGGGGCCAGAACCGGCTCCTGCACCAGAACCGACACCAGAGCCAACACTGGAACCCAAACCGGAGCCTGCCCCGCAGAGTTTTGACGATATCCTGAAGAACAAGGATTATCAGGCGGAGTTTGACCGCCGGGTGCAGAAAGCCCTTGGAACGGCTAAAGAAAAGTGGGAACTCCTGATGGATGACAAGCTGTCGGAGGCTGATAAACTGGCAAAAATGAATAAAGAGGAGAAGGCGCAGTATCTGCATCAGAAAAAAGAAAAGGAACTGGCTGACAAAGAGGCGGCGATTACCCGCCGGGAGTTGATGGCCGAGGCAAAGAACACGCTGGCCGAAAAGAAGCTGCCTGTGGGACTGGCTGAGGTACTGAATTACGCTGATGCAGATTCCTGCAGCAAATCCATTGACGCGGTAGAAAAGGCCTTCCAGGAGGCAGTCCAGGCCGCGGTGGAAGAGAAACTGAAAGGCGGCACGCCGCCAAAGAAAGCGCCGTCAGAAGATGGTAAGGACCTTGCAAAACAGGTTGAAGACCTGATGATGGGAACATAAGAAAGGATGGTAAGAAAATATGGCTATTAACACATTAGCAACAGCAACGCTTTTTCAGAACACGCTGGATAAGGTCGCAATTAAAGAGGCGGTCACAGGTTGGATGGATGCCAATGCTGGCCAGGTTATTTATAATGGAGGCGCTGAGGTGAAAATCCCGAAGATGTCCGTTCAGGGCCTTGGGGACTATGACCGGGACAATGGATACCAGCAGGGCGGCGTTACCCTGGAATACGAGACCCGTAAAATGACGCAGGATAGAGGCCGTAAGTTCCAGCTTGACCCCATCGATATCAACGAGAACAACTTCGTCACCACTGCGGCGGCCGTCATGGGTGAGTTCCAGCGCATGTTTGTAGTGCCGGAGATTGATGCGTATCGCATTAGCAAGATTGCAGCAGAGACGATCGCGGCGAAGAAGGCCGGAATGGTATCCTATGGATATACACCGGGAGCGACTGGGACTTCGGCCCTCCGGAAAATCAAGGAAGGAATTAAGGCAATCCGTGAACTGTATAACGGTCCGCTGGTTATCCATGCCACGCCGGACATGATCATGGATCTGGAGATGGAACTGTCCGGAAAGATTACGAATACCACATTCTCAAAGGGGGGCATTGATACTGCCGTTCCTTCTGTTGATGGTGTACCGATTATCTCCACACCTTCTAACCGCATGTACACAGCAATTACTATTTATGACGGTAAGACTTCTGGTCAGGAGCAGGGCGGCTATGTGAAGGGAACCACGGCGAAGGATATCAACTTCTTCGTCTGCCCTCGGACTACCCCGATTGCAGTTACTAAGCAGGATATCATGAGAATATTTGACCCAACCATCAACCAGAAGTTGAATGCCTGGCAGATGGATTACCGCCGGTTCCATGATATCTGGGTACTGGACAACAAGCTTGACAGCATTTACTTGAATATCAAAGATGCGGCGCCGTCTGCATAAGGAGGTAACGGATGAGGTTGATAAAGGACAATGTAGAGCGGATTGTAGAGAGCGAAGCGCAAATCCGTAAGCTGGAGACGGCGGGGTATGTGCCTTTGGGAGAGGCTGGAAGTGAAGCGAAAGAGGAGGTAAAACCGGAACTGGAAAAGCTGAAGGCCGATGAATTAAAAGCCCTGGCGAAAGAAAAGGGTATTGAAGGTGCTGCTTCGCTGACAAAGGACGAATTACTGGCAGTCTTAAAGGATGTGGTCTAATTGATGACAGAACTTGAAAAATTGAAATTGATGACAGGAGGGAGCAATGAAAATCTGCTCTCTCTTTTGTTGTCAGATGCGACAGAGTTTGTATTATCATATACCAACCGGCCGGAGCTCCCGCCTGCCTTAAGCAGGACTGTCCGAGAATTGGCTGTCATCGCCTACAACCGGATGGGTACTGAAGGGGAGAGCAGCCGGAGCGGCGCCGGGGAAAGCTATAGCTTTGATACAGCTCCGAAACAGATTTACGACGTATTAGACCAGTATCGACTGATAAGGGTAGGAGGGCGTGCCTATGAGGTTAAAACAGAGCAGGTTGAAACAGTATTTCCATCGCCAGGCAGCCCCGAAGAAAGATAAGGAAGGCAGCTCCTATGTGGAGTTTGGTTCGGCAATGCCTTTCCAGGCCGAGGAATGGCCGGCCGGCGGGAAGGTGCAGACAGAGATGTATGGGCTGCGGCTGCCGGGCATCCGGAATCTGAGAATGGGAGGGAATTATACGGAAGTTTCGGCAGGCGGGCGCCGAGTCGGATATCAGATAGAGGGAGGACCGCTCTTTTGCGCTGGTGATGGGATTTGTCTGTTTGTCTCTCCGGATTCGGAGCCGGATTATAAAATCATTGCGATTTATCCTCATCGTTTTTTGACACTGGAGGTGGAAAAATTGTGAGTAAAGTGGACGGAATAGGAAGTTTGTTGGAAAAACTGGATCGTCTCGGCATATCGGCGGAGGAAGGCTTGTCAAAGGCCATCGGGAAGCAGACAAAGAAAGTACAGGCCACGGCAAAACTGCTATGTAGCGTCAATCAGGGGGAACTGAGAAACAACATTAAAACCAGCGTCGAGACAGAAGCCGGCCGCGTAATAGGAACGGTTTATACGAATAAGAAACATGCAGCCTATGTGGAGTTCGGAACTGGCCCTGTGGGAGAGCAGAACCATGCGGGAATATCCCCGGAGATAACGCCCGCATACAGCCAGAACCCCTGGTGGATTCACGAAAGCATGATTGATAAAAAGGACGCGGAACAGTATCACTTTTTTAAAATCGAGACCGAGAACGGCACCTTCTACCAGACCCACGGGCAGCCGGCACAGCCCTTCTTATATCCGGCTCTGAAATCAAACGAGAAGAACATCCGGAGCAGCGTCGAGGAAGAATTGCAAAAGCAAATCAGAAAGGTAACAAAGAATGGTTAATGTAAAGGATGAAGTATATCGAGCCCTAATAGCGGTATTTGAGAATGTCTCCGATGCTTATCCGAGAGACTGGGGAACGCTCCCTGCGGTTCAGTACGCAGAGGAGGAAAACAAGGTGGTCGAGTACACGGACATGAAGGAGCAGAAGGCCTATGTCCGATATCGGGTTGACATCTGGGACGGCCGCAGCACATCGGAGGCTGCCGTGAAAGCGGATAAGGCAGTATCGGCCTTGGGACTTTTACGGACCCAGTGCATGGATGTGGACGACCCGAGCGGCCACAAGCACAAGCAGCTGCGTTATGAGATGGTGATTGACGTGGAGACCAGACAAGTCTACCACAGCATGTAAGAAAGGAGCGATTGAATGTTAGCGAATGGAGCAAAACTGGGATATAAGAAATCCGGTGGAAGCAGTTATACAGACCTCCCGGGGTTGAAGGAAATCCCGGAAATGGGCATTGAGCCGGAGAAGGTAGAGAACACCTGCCTGACGGATAAGAATAAGCAGTATGAGAACGGAATCGGCGACGCCGGCGAGATGACATACAAGTTTAAGTATGACAACACATCCGCAAACAGTCCTTACCGGGTGATGCGAAAGGCACAGGAGAGCGGCGAGGTGCTGTCTTTTCAGGAGACTTTGATTGATGGAACGAAAACGGAGTATGACGCCCAGGTATCTGTAAAACGTACCGGCGGCGGAGTAAATGGAGTTATTGAGTTTAATCTGACTATGTCGGTACAGAGTGACATTATTGTAGCAGACCCGACATCAGCAAGTGTATAAGGAGAAAAAAACAATGGGAACATTTGGAATGGACGAGGAACTGAATGCCGAGAAGGAAAAGGCGGAAGAAAAAATCGTAATGATGCCGGAAAAGAAGAGAAAGCCGTTTGCCTATTGGAATGTGGGAGAACGGGAATACCGTCTGAAGCTGACAACCGAACAGATTTGTAAACTGGAGGAGAAGTATCGCTGTAATCTGCTGACACTGCTGCTGCAGAGCAGCGGCGGCATGCCGGCTCTGGGGATTATGCTGACGGTTCTTCAGGCGGCTATGACGCCCTGGGAACATGGAATAAAGTATAAGGATGTTCAGTCTGCATTTGATAAATATGTGGAGGATGGCGGTACGCAGCTTACACTTTTTTCTGACGTTATCATGCAGATTCTGATGGTGAGCGGTTTTTTTACGGAGAATCAGCGGGAGGATCTGACAGAGAAGATGGAGGACGTCAAGGAGCTTATGTAACGTTTTCGGATTTGATAGGCGACCTCTATTCGGCGGCTTTGGATGCGGGGATTATACCAGAAGTCTTCTGGACGTGTTCCCTGAGCGAGGTAAGGGACCGGCTGGAGAGTGTCCACCGGGTAAAAGTACAGGAGGCAAGGGAACGGGTATCCATCTGTTACGAACTGGCCGGATTGATTGGAATTTACGTAAGCAAGCTGTTTGATGATAAGGAGGGGGTCAAGATACCGCATCCCTGGGATTCTTATCCAGAGCTTTTTAAGCAAGAAAAAGAGAGTTATGAGACAGCACAGAAGGCAGAACTGGTTGAATCGGCCAGGGAAGCCAGGTATGCCTATGCAAAGCGGCATAATCAGCTACGGAGAGACGCAGGGAACATAGAAGGAGGTGACGGGACACGGAAGGAATGACGCTGGAAAAGCTCCAGGTAATTATAGAGGCATACACAAAACCATACCGGGATGAGCTTGATAAAGTAAAGAGGATGACTTCGCAGACGACCTCTCATGTGGAGCGCCAGACGGCCCGGATGTCGAACTCCTTTAAGAGGATGGCAAAAACAGTTGCGTCGGTACTGAGTGTCGGCGCGATTGTTGCATTTGGGAAATCCTGTACCGAGCTTGGATCCGACCTGGCGGAAGTGCAAAACGTCGTGGACGTCACTTTTGGGGAAATGTCGGCCAGTGTGGACGCATTTGCGAAAGATGCCATTACCCAGTTCGGGCTGTCGGAAACGATGGCGAAGAAATACATGGGAACTTACGGTGCGATGGCGAAGGCATTCGGAATTACAGGGCATGCCGGGCTTGAGATGTCAAAAACCATAACCGGACTAACAGGAGATGTGGCCTCTTTCTACAATTTGTCGCAGGATGAAGCATACACGAAGCTGAAAAGTATCTTTACGGGCGAGACAGAAAGCTTAAAGGATTTAGGCGTTGTAATGACGCAGACAGCCCTTGACCAGTACGCCTTAAATAACGGCTTTGGAAAGACCACGGCGAAGATGACGGAGCAGGAAAAGGTGATGCTGCGTTATCAGTTTGTCATGTCCTCTTTGGCGGATGCCTCCGGGGACTTTGCCCGGACGGCTGATTCCTGGGCAAACCAGGTGCGTGTGCTCAAGCTCCAGTTTGACAGCCTGCGGGCTACTATCGGGCAGGGATTAATTAACGCCCTTACTCCTGTGGTCAAGGTAATCAATGAACTGCTGGGCAAAATGCAGACGTTTGCCGGTTACTTCAAGAGCTTCACCGAGGCGTTGTTCGGGAAAAAGTCTGATGGCGGGATATCTGGGGCTGCGGATGCGATGGCCGGGGCGGCTGGATCATCCGGAACGCTGGCAGACAATATGGAAAATGTGGCAGAGTCAGCGAAGAAAGCGACGAAGTCCCTGGCGGCGTTCGATGAATTGAATATTGTGAACCAGAACCCGGCGGCTGCAGATAGTAACGCGGTCGGCGGAGGCACCCTAGACTTCGGCAATATGGGAGGAGAACTGTTTGGTGATGTGACAGTGAACCCGGCAATTGAGGCAGCGGCCCAAAAAATCAAGGAAATGCTGGAAGAGCTGAAAAGAGCCGCGGAGCCGGCCAGGGAAGCACTCAAGCGTCTCTGGGACGAAGGTCTGTCAAGGCTTGGCAACTTTGTCTGGACGGGGTTGAAAGACTTTTGGAACGAATTTTTGAAGCCATTGGGAAACTGGGTGCTGGGAACCGGGATTCCGATGCTGGCAGATGCAGTGAATAACTTCCTGTTGAAAGTGGACTGGCCGACGATAAATGCGGCGCTGAAAGAATTTTGGAAGGCACTGGAACCGTTTGCCGAGGCCGTGGGTACTGGGCTACTGGATTTTTTCCACGATCTGCTGGATATTGGTGCTGATTTTATTAATGCAGTGGTGCCGGGGGCCCTGAATGGGATTGCGGATGCATTAAATAAGATTAGTTCAGAGCAGGCGGAAAAGATAGGATACGGGCTAGGTGCTATTGTTGCAGCGATTTTAGGGTTTAAACTGGCTAGTGGGACGATTAAGAAGATCAAGGCTTTTATCAAATTCATTTCAGGACTGAAAATAGTAGGATTTTTGAAGAATGTTATCGAAATGATATCACTTGTTGCTGGTGGCGCTGGTACACTTGGAGAAGCGTTCGCGCTCTGTTTTCCTAAATTGGCCGCATTTTTTGAGCAAATCAAAAATATAGCTTTGGTCATTGGCTCTGGGAAATGGCTAGGCGGTGCATTTGAAGTTTTTGGAAGTTGGATAGTGGAGCAAATTGATAACTTCATCCGAGAGAACTTTGGGGAAAGCGTTCTAAACGCAATGGGCGAAGGACTGCTTGTTGTAGTCAGCGGAGGTATCGGAGCCATATTCGGAGGCCCCATCGGTGCGCTGATAGGCGCTCTTATTGGAGTCTTTATTGACACATTGCAGGGCGGAGAATGGATTACAAAATTTTGGAATCTGATAGGGGAGAAGATATTCAATTTTGACTTTTCTAATTCCCTGCTTGAAAAGGCCAAAGAATTTTTTAGAGCAGCTTTCGACGCTGATAATTTCTTGGAGTTTGGTTCGAATATAATTGCTGGAATAGCGGCTGGCCTAACTGCCGGAATAGTAGCTTTGGGAGAACCGATTGCTGATTTGTTTGACTGGATAGTTGACGGGATATGTTCCGTTTTCGGAATCCATAGCCCATCAACAGCAATGAAGCCATACGGGCAGTATATCTTGGAGGGAATTATTGTTGGCTTCAAGGAGTGCTTCTCTGAATGGACAGATTTATTAAACGAATGGTATGATTCTCGTATTGCTCCGTGGTTTACTGTAGATAAGTGGATGGGATTATTATCTTCCATTCCCGGAGTATTTAAAGATACATTCAAATCAGCGGCGAATAATGCAATTGACGTACTAAATCGATTTATTGGGTGGATGAACGAGAAATTAAACATCAGTTGGGATGCCTTTGAAATTGCTGGGAAGGAGATAGTCCCGTCTGGAAATGTGCAGTTAATGCGTATACCATCAATTCCTCGCTTTGCAACAGGAGGATTTCCGGAAGACGGTCTGTTTATGGCAAACCATAACGAGTTGGTTGGTCAATTTTCGAATGGAAGAACCGCTGTTGCAAACAATGACCAGATTACATCAGGAATCGCCTCTGCTGTAGAAAAGGGAAATAAAGACCTTATTACTGTCATGATACAGCAAAATGAGTTATTACGCGAAATTGCTGATAAACCCGTCATTGATAAAGGGGATATTACCAATATGGCAATAAAGGGAATAAAGGAGAAAACTAAAATATCCGGGAGAAATCCTGTGCTTGTATAATTACTATTAACTTTTTTCCTCTCATTTGATATACTTATTTTAACGATGGGAGGAAAAAATATGGATGAACTACGTATAGAGTTTGCAGATGGTGATTCAATTATTTATAAATATGGTAACCTTGAACTTCGAGATAAACGTAATTTTGGATATTGCCCATATGAAAAAATTGAGAATTATATGTTGCTTTATTGGGAGGATACCAACGAGGCCGGTATTACTATGGTAATAGGAAATCGTCATATGAAAAAACCACAAATATTCGCGCTTTCATTTGACGATGACTATTGCGATGAATTAAGAAAGCTTTATTCTTTAATGTGTGAAAAATCTATTTGCCTGCTTCAAAAGAGCATTTCGGGAGCAGTCGGATACAAGATTCCATATGAGAAGATTAAAATTGAAAGCAAAAACGAGTTTAAAGGAAATAACAAAGCGACAATAGAGAAAAAAGAGGACAATCAGGCCCATTGTCCCCGTTGCGGTTCAACGTCCCTATCAGCCAATAAGAAAGGCTTCGGCGTAGGGCGGGCTACCGTCGGCACGCTGGCTTTCGGGCTGGTTCCCGGCCTGCTGATAGGCAGCGCTGGTTCGAAGAAGATTGAAGTAACTTGTTTGAAATGCGGAAAGAAATTTAAGGTTTAGAACGAAGCACCGGGAGCAATCCTGGTGCTTTTAACGTGACAAGGAGGTGGCGCCTATGGCGTTTCAAGGATATCTATTACAAATTAATGGACGGACGCTGCCGAACCGTTATATTAAGCTTGACAGTTATCAGTCCACACCAAACCAGCGGCAGGACGCGGATTCCTATGTGGATGCTGTCGGGATGCTTCACCGGAATATTCTTCCCCACAAACGGAGCAAGGTGGAATTTGAGACGATCCGAATGCATCTGGCTGATAAAACAGAGTTCCAGTCGTACTTTGCAAGTAGAGACAAGATGAGCGTAAAGTATTGG
>OAWF01000498.1_pt1 | contig 22558 bp, 27 predicted proteins | sample 1495411 | NCBI WGS metagenome assembly OAWF01 (sample SAMEA2580150, study PRJEB22360) | human gut metagenome | biome: human gut; feature: human-associated habitat; material: faeces | place: Denmark | collected 2008/2010 | reverse complement strand
TCACGCCCAAGGCCACTTATGCTCCGGTTTCTAACCGGGCTGGCTCGCGCTCACTAAATTGCCGGTTACAGTCGAAAAGCAAAAAATTTTCTTGTGAATTTTCAGTTTAGGTTATAAGATAGATAAGCAACGTCTTAGCTTAAGTTGCAGTTACACGTGAAACAGAACGCAAACAATTCAGCCACTTATCATAATCCCTTTTTTCTAAATGAAACAAGCACTCACAACCCTTGATAAATCAACGGTTGCGAGAAAAAACTTGCACTTACTAATAAAAAGCGCGTATGATAATATAAACAGTTTCTCAGAAGAACCAAAAACTGTTATGACCCCGCTACTATTTTTTTAGTAGTTGTGCCACTTCGACTGGACGCTGCAGTCAGCTCGTAACGTACTCAGAAGAAAGGGGGGAGCCGCTGATCTTAGCGGCGAACACTTATGAAAGTTATGATCGTTCTAGAAAATATCGTCATGGATGGCGTTAAACGCGCTTCAACCGTTTTAGGTAACGACCTCGTCAAGCACTACGATGTTAGTTTTTATACTTTAGCAGATGCCCCTGCCTACTTTGAGTTGGACGCACCTCTGCTCATCGCACCGCGCCCAACCGATCCTAAACTTTTAAACTTTTTTGGTAGTGACCCATACACCCACTATCATGACCAAATTGCGGATTTGATCACGACAATTCGGGATCAGCACTTTCAAACAGTTATCTTACCAGCCGGTTTAACAACGAGTTTTGCTCCGCTGATTAAACGGGCTTTGCCAGACGTTAATCTCATTGGCTGGATGCACAACAACTACGCTACTTACATGGAAGATTACTATGTCCAGATGCAAGCTGAGTTTGAAGGCGGCTTGCAAGCTGTCGATACACTCGTTACGTTAACCGAAAGCGATTTGAATTCCTATAAGCGTTTCAATCCGCGTACCGTTAAAATCTACAATCCGCTCACCCTTGTTCCTACTGGTGAAGCTGATCTAAACGCCCACCGCATCGCCTTCACCGGCCGAATCGCCATCGCCCACAAAGGAATCGATTTTTTGCTTGAGGCCGCCGCTTCACTTCCGGACGACTGGAAGATCGCAATTGCCGGCGCTGGAACCGATGAAGACATGAAAAACTTCTATGACCTGATCGACTATTTTAACGTCAGTGACAAGCTTATTTATCAAGGACCGCTAAAAGATAAGGCTTTGCGTGATCATTACCGTGCCGCTTCAATCTTCGTATCCACGTCGCGTTGGGAAGGCATGCCGCTGGTTATCGGCGAAGCTATGGCCTCAGGTTTACCGGTTGTTGCCATGGAAAATACCGGTTCCCGCGAATACCTTGGCAACAACGACTATGGCCTGCTGACCAAAGCGCAGGATGTCCCGGATTTTGTTGCTAACCTCAAGAAAATGATTAACCAAACCGATTTGCGCCAGCACTACGCCCATCAAAGTTTGGAACGTGCCAGCCACTTTAGCCCGGAAAACATTGTGTCGCAGTGGATGCCGATTATTGAGCACCAACCAACACACGTCTCAATTGCCGGATAGTTAGCAGTACAGTTCTCCAAAAGTTACCATGCTTCATCAAAAAAGCACTCACGGAAAATCCGCGGGTGCTTTTTTGAGTGAATTAGATTATAGAAAGCTTGTACGTTCCACGTGAAACCTATTGTTGATGACAAAAAGTTCCACATGAAACACCTAAACCGAAGATGCTTGTTTCATGTGGAACAGTTGTGTCACTTGGTAGGAAATCACATCAATTCTTACCGACTGCAGCCGCTTTAGGAATTGGCTCTTGGTTTGTCATGACTGCTGGTGAGAACAGTCGCTTGATCAACTCATCTGGCAGTTGGTGCTGCCGGCGAAGAAGTTCAGGAATGGCAATGTGGGTTTTAAGACTGGTCTTAACGAGTTTGGTTGTCGCTTCATAGCCAAGGTACGGACTAAGAATCGTTGCGCTAATCGCCGAGTGTTGCACATTTTCATCAGACTGCGCTTCGTTGACGGTTAATCCAGTCACGCAATTCGTTGTCAAGGTGTCAATGCCTCGGGCTAAATAGCGCTCGCCTTGCAACAAGTCACGGAAAATAATCGGTTCAAAGGCATTTAGTTCCAACTGCCCTGCTTCTGCTGCCATACTAATCGTTAAATCCTGCCCGATAACCTGAAAAGCAATCTGATTGACGACCTCAGGGATGACCGGATTCACCTTCCCCGGCATAATCGAAGACCCTGCCTGTTTCGCCGGTAAATGAAGTTCATTCAAACCAGCTTGCGGACCACTGCTCAGCAACCGCAAATCGTTAGCAAACTTAGATAAATCCGTCGCCAACCCCTTCATTGCTCCGGAAAAGGCAACTAAGACATCACAATTCTGAGTGGCATCGATCAAATCATCAGCTGACTCAAGCTTTAAGTCAATGAGCCGGTTAACCTGGGACACAATGTGCGCGCGATAATAAGGAGTCGCGTTCAACCCGGTACCGATTGCCGTCCCCCCTAAATTGACCTGGCGTAAATCTTCCGCCGCTCGCGTCAACCGTTTTTGGTCGCGCTGGAACAAACTGGCATACGCATGAAAACTATGACCAAATGTAGTTGGCACTGCATCCTGCAATTGTGTTCGCCCGACTTTAACCACGTCCGCAAACTCGTCTGCTTTGACCAACAACGACTTAATTAAAAAGGTCAAGGCTTGCTGCAATGGCGGCAAAGCTTGCAAAGCCGCCATTTTCCCGGCTGTGGGATAAGTATCATTCGTTGACTGACTCTGATTCACATCGTCATTCGGGTGCACCGGCTCAGCGGTATGCTGACTGGCCAAGTTGGCAATGACCTCGTTAACATTCATATTAACCGAAGTCCCGGCACTTCCTTGAATCGCCGGCGCCACCAGTGCATCACGATGTTCACCCATCAACAAGCTGTTACATGCCGCAACAATTGCTTTCGCTTTAGCGGCTGACAATGTCCCGCCAGCTGCATTCACTTGTGCCGCCGCCTTTTTAATGATAATCAGACTTTTAAAAAGCAAAGCATCGGTCCGTTCATGACTAATTGGAAAATTCGCCAGTGCGCGGGTCGTGTGGATCCCATATAAAACATCCTCATCTACTGCCAGCTTGCCAATACAATCTTCCTCGATACGCATTGTGAACTCCCTTTCATATACCAATATTTACGTTCTTAGTATATGCGTGTTCCAAAAAGCGTCAACGTTTAATGTAAGCTAGTCTGACAAGTAGATTAAAAAGTATACCAATTAAGCAATTTTCTTACCATCTTGTTGGTCGCGATCTACCTTATCGAAACAGGCAAGCGCCCGCCATCGTTCCACTGGCCAATCATTTGATGCGCCTGACATGAGTCAAAAAAGGTAACCAAAATGAGTCCGGACAGTGACATTACTATTTTGAATATCAAGAACTTGAAAAATACAGCGTCTCACTTGCAACTTTTTTTCCGAGTGCAAAAAGACGCTGCCGTCAAGAACGCTTCTAGCTTCTTGACGGCAGCCAGCGTCTACCACTTAAGAACCCTTGCGATGGCAATCATCCCTACTTCACTCTTTATGGATTATTGTTTTCCAAAACTATATATAACTTTTCCAAACTATTAAATGACATAAAGTTGGACAAATCCAAGGAACCATCATGCTTAACAGTGACTTTCTCAGAAACGATGCCACACAGGACGTTATCGAGAGCACGCTGCGTAAACATCTTTTCTTCCTGAAGACTTTGTATGCCGAGAACAAGTGCCTTCAGTCGCTTGTTTTTTCTATGAATGACTACAAAGCAAATTAAAGGGCCAATAGATAAAACTGCTACAATCAGGAAAACCGCAATTAAGTGATTCATATCCGAACAACTCGCTTCTATAAGATTAAAACCAGACAATCCAGGAACGGCAGCACTGCCGAAACCTGAGTCTTACTTTTCCATCTTCATTGTCTACCGTGCAGGCTTTTTTAAATTCTTGGAAAATATAACAACTAGGAAAACAAGTATAAACAAAGCGAAAAGTATTCGTAATCCTTTAAAAGTAAATAATTCTCCATCTTCAAAGAGTTGATAAAGATTAATAAACTCAAACATAAAAAGTAAACCCAGCGGCCCAAAAACCGCTCGCCTTTTTCGTTTCATTTCACTGTGCGCGAATCCATCTTGAGATTTAACCTTATGATCATCACTGAGTGCCACACTTATCCCTCCCTACAGGTATAAGCATAACAAAGGCGGTCATCATTTGATCCAACAACATTTAAACGTAGGGATTTCGGCATTTAACGTTCATTTCAGCTATAACTACGCCGACAAATTCTTTTTTCACCTAATGTCTTAATTCTTATAGATAACGCCAAGCAAAAAGCCCCCGTACGCAATCGTCATCGACCTTGTAAGGAAGCTTCTAAATTGATTTCTAGGCTTTCGCTGTTGCTTTTGCTGCGTCCCGAACGCTTTCTGCTACCACTTCAGCAACATCCCCGTCAAACGCATTAGCAATGATATTCGTGGTTGACAATTCATCATCCGGAATCAAGCTGGCAATTCCTTTAGCCGCGGCAATCTGCATGTCAATTGTAATTTTGCGTGCCCTAGCATCCAGAGCGCCGCGGAAAATGCCTGGGAAAGCGAGCACATTGTTGATCTGGTTTGCAAAATCACTGCGCCCAGTTCCGACAATATACGCACCAGCCGCCAACGCTTCATCCGGGAAAATCTCCGGTTCCGGATTGGCCATGGCGAAAATAATCGGTTTGGGCGCCATTGTTTTGATCCACGCCGGATTGAGAATGTGCGGCGCCGATACCCCAATAAAGACGTCCGCACCTTTCAAGGCATCTTCTAACGTCCCGGTGCGGTTTTCGCGATTCGTTATCTTAGCAATCGCCGCATGATGTGGTGGCAGTTGATCAGCGTTCTTTTCAGCTAAAATGCCCACCTTATCCACCACTATGATGTGTTTGACCCCGGCTGCCAAGAATCGCCGGGCAACGGATAGCCCCGCCGAGCCGCCGCCATTAACCACCACGCGAATGTCTTCAATCTTTTTATCCGCTACTTTCAAGGCATTGTACAAAGCGGCGAGCACCACAATCGCAGTGCCGTGTTGATCATCATGGAACACGGGGATATTGAGTTCATCAATGAGCCGTGTTTCGATTTCAAAACACCGCGGCGCACTGATATCCTCAAGATTGATCCCGCCAAATGTTGGTGCAATGGCTTTAACCGCAGCAATGATTGCTTCAGTGTCTTGCGTATCCAACACAATCGGCACGGCATCAACCTTAGCAAACCGTTTGAACAAAGCGGCTTTTCCTTCCATCACCGGCATCGCAGCTTCGGCACCGATATTGCCTAACCCTAAAACCGCCGAACCGTCACTGACAACTGCAACCGTATTTTTCTTAGTGGTTAAGTCATAAACGAGCGACTGATCCTTGGCAATAGCAGAAGAAACTGCCCCGACGCCTGGAGTATACGCAATACTCAAATCATCGCGCGTCTCAATTGGTACTTTCGGTTCCACACTCAATTTTCCGCCATTTATTTTTGCTTGATCTAGCGCAAGTTGATTAAAATCCTTCTTTGCCATGTGAATCATCCTCCTTAAGTTTCGAAACTAGTCGATTTAAAAGATCATCCGCAAAATCGCCGTCATTGAAATAACCGTAATCGCGCCACCCAAGCGTGTTGCCACCTGAGCAAATGGCATCAGGTTCATCCGATTCGCCGTACTGAGAATAGCCACGTCGCCAGTACCGCCCATCCCGCTCTGGCAAGCCGTCACAATAGCCGTTTCAACCGGATTCATGTTCAGGAACCGCGCTACGAAGAAACCGGTGGAAACCACAGTGAGCACCACACTGATAACAATGATAAAATATTGCCAACTCAACATGCCAACAACATCTTTTAGCGGAATGTATAGTAAACCCAATCCCGCCATCAACGGAAACGTAAAATTACTGGAAATAAACTTGTATAACTGTTTGGCGCCTCGTTGGGTTTCACCCGGAATGACATTGACATATTTCAGAATCGCCGCGGCAACAATCATCAAAACCGGCCCTGGAAAGCCAGTCACGGATTGCAACAACATCCCTAAAATGAACAAGGTACATGCCGTGAGGACGCCTGCACCCATCATTTTTAGATCAAGCGGTCCCGTATCGTCTTTCAACGCGTCTGCCAAGTCATCTTCTGCCCCATTCAGTCGAACCAACTGTCCCTGCCCCGATAACTCCGGACGCTTCTCTCCCAACCGATTCAATAAACCTGAACACATAATGGCAAAGAAGTTACCGATAATCGTTGCCGGAATTAACTGAGCCACAAGCGCGCCGCTGGTCGTCCCTGTGATCGTGCTGTATCCTAGAGACAGCGGCAAGATGCCTTCCCCGATGCCGCCAGCCAAAACCGGCGTCACAATGAAGAACAACGTATGCTTCCACTCCAGACCCAATAACACGCCAACCAAAGTGCCCACACCCATCGCCAGAATCATGCCAAGCATCATGGGAATAATCATCCGCATCAACCCTTGAATCAGGATCTTGCGGTTCATCCCCAAAATGCTCCCACAGACTAGACATGCAATATAGAAATAAAGAAAGTTTGCTTGCTTCATCAACATGTCAGTTGCTTTTAACACGTTCGGATTCAGGGCGTTATAAAACACAAGGATCGATGGGACTAACAACGACAGTATGGCTGGCCCGCCGAAATTCTTAACCACCGGAATGTTGGCACCAATTGTCCCTAACAACCAGCCCATCGTCAGAATCACTGCAAAGCCACCAAGCATATTGACCGGCAGCTGCTGCATCGCGCCGGCAAGGATGATCACCATGGCCATCACCAGATAAACTGGCAACGGCACGGAACCAATCCTGATCGCCATCCACTTACTTTGTGAACTCTCCGGTGCGCTAGGTGTTCCCGTTTTACTCGCCATTTTCTTTTCCCCCCTTAGGACTCTTACTATCCGCAGCATAATGTAAGCGCTTTAAAGAGTGAAGATTATTTAACTTTTTTAAGCATCAAAGCATTTATTTAAGCCATTATTGAGTGATTCACAAACAATAACTTCTGACGGAGGAAGGTGAAAGGCTTGAAAATAAAAGGATGGCGCCTCTGGAGTTGGCTGTCACTCATCTTCACCTCAACTTTATTAGTGACGGTTTTCACAGTCTATGGCTTCACCTTATTGGAAAATCGCCAGCAGTTCGAGACGCGTGAAAGTCAACTTTTACTGTCAGTCGGCCGCCAATTGGCTCAAGAACCACGTGTCATTTCTGCGCTTAAGGCCAATAAGGCTGATCCGGCAACGCGCGCTTACGCCAATTCTGTTGCCAAAAACTTCAAACTCGACTTTGTTGTCATCATGAACATGCAAGCGATTCGCCTCACCCATCCTGATCCAAAGCAGATTAACCGCCATTTTCGAGGTGGGGATGAGGTTCGCGCCTTGCAGGGACACGCCTATGTTTCCGTGCAACGCGGAACCCTAGGGCGCTCCTTACGTGGGTTTGTTCCTGTGTACCAAAACCACAAACAAATTGGGGTAGTGGCACTCGGCATTAAAGTCACGGCCTTACAAATGCTCATTCATAACTCCCAAAACGGCTTTCGCTTGGCATTACTAGTCGGCATCGTTATGGGCATCCTCATCGCCTTTTTGGTGGCTTATTACATTAAGCGGCAACTACACGATCTTGAGCCTAAAGAAATTGCTCGGTTGCTTGAGGAACGTAATGCCATGCTGGAAGAAACCAAAGATCCGGTAATTGTTGTGGATCTCAACCAGACGATTGTGCTAGTTAATAGAGCTGCCAGCAAACTGCAGCGCCACCTCATTCATGAACAAGCATTTATTGGCCGGCCGTTAACCACTTTAATTGCCCATCCGGAACGCATTAAGCTGACGGTCAAGACCGAGCAGTTTTATCAGCAAGATGGTCAGGATTATTTGTTCTCAGCCGCACCAATTATCGTGAAGAAGCAAAAAATCGGTTACGTTATCTTTTTACGCAACGCCACTGAGGCTATTTTCGTTGCCGATCAGCTGGCGAACACCACAGCTTATGCCAACGCACTGCAAAGCCAATCCCATGAGTTTATGAACAAGCTGCATGTTATTTACGGATTGGTTTCGATCAAACAGTACGATGAATTGGCGATTTATTTACAAGACCTTTTGAAACCGGAACAAGAATTTGCTAATCGCCTCGCATTGTTAGTAAAAAATCCGCTCGTAGCTGGGTTCATGATTGGCGAACGCGAGAAATTTGCGGAACGTAAAACAACGCTCAACTTTGAAATCGTGCCAGAACTGCCTGCCAATCCCAATGTTAGCGAAACTAAATCACTTTTAACCCTCAGCCGTTATCTGCACTTTGGTCTTTTACAGCAAGATTTGCCTGCGACCATTCTGATTCAGCTCGATTATGCTCAGGACCAACTGACCATCACCTATCATCTAGCACAACCGCTTAGCCGTAACGCGTTGTTGTCAGTGATTCATCAAGATTACTTCCAACAATTACTTTCTGATTTGCATGGCACAGCCACCCTAAGTCCAGCCGAACCACTTGTGTTGACTTTGGTGGTGGACTACCACGAGGAGGCAAAAAATGACCAACATTCTCATCGTTGAAGACGATCCCATGGTGCAATTTATTCATCGCAACTATCTGGAAAAGCTTGGTACTTTTGAGACGATTTACTCGTCGGAGACCATTGCCGAGGCCAAAAAACTGCTGGCAAGCCGTTCGATTCAACTCATTCTTCTGGATATTCGCCTGAAAGATGGTAATGGGATCGACTTTTTAACCGAACTACGCCGCACCAAGCAAATGGTTGATGTTATTTTAATCACCGCAGCCAATGAAGTCGAAATCGTAAATGACGCCTTACATCTGGGTGTCATTGATTACCTTATCAAACCTTTCACGATGGAACGCTTCGAAAAAAGCATCCAGCGTTTTAAAACGAAAAATCAAGCGCTGGTCAGTCAGCAATTGAATCAAAGTCAACTCGATGCTTATTTAGAACCACACACGCACGCTTCTTCCATTCGCGACTTGGATAAAGGTCTAAGCAAAGCAACTTTGAAAATGATTCAAGCCGCAATTCAACAATTGCCATCATCTTTTACGGTCGCACAATTAACCGCTGAAACTGGCTTATCGCACGTCTCGGTTCGAAAGTATCTAAACTTTTTGGAGGATCATCGCTTTCTGAAAAGTGATACGATTTACCGCAAGACCGGCCGTCCATTCAAGACTTATCAGGTGATAGCGCCATTGCCGATGCGGTCGTAAATTAATCCGGAAATCTTCAGTACGGCTAATTGGAGGTTAGCGCAGTGCCTTTCTATAACGTGGCCACATAAAAAACGTTAACGTCAATCAAACTAACTAGTTGATCGCGTTAACGCTTTTGATATTGGCCGAGGTGCTTCTTGACTTATTTTTGGCCACTGACGATGCTTGCTGACTTACTGATTAGTGACCCGTGACCATGTTAGTGAAGACCCGTGATGTGATGACCGGATCGTCCTTAGTCTTCTGTGATTGTGCCGATGCCCGCCAATGATAACGATCTAACGGTTGCACCTGAATCTGGTGCGTTTGTGGATGCTTCTTCTGCATCCCTTTCAACGTGCGATACCAGCTATGTTCACCTGTTTTCAGATCGATTAATGCATAGCCTTTACCATTTATGCCAGACTTTCGAAAATCATAGTTATGATCTTCTTTTGACTTCACAACCAACATTCGGCGATTCCAGCCCGCTGCCTGCACATGATAAAGCAGCGTGTTGGCATCAGTGGTCGTTTGGCGTTTTTGTGGGATCCGTTCGATTAGAAAAGGCCCAACGCCGGATTTTGTGATTTCAAAATGCCGAGGCAGTTTGATTGAAAAGCCCTCTGCATCGGCCCCAGGATCACGCTTATTCTTTGGACCATAAAGGCTCATCGCAATCGAGCTGACTGTCAACAAAACACTTAATCCAATCATCGCTGATATTGCCACCAAATTCCTCTTTTTCAAGTGTTTCCTCCCGTTTGATCTAGCTAAGTCGTACAATCAAGATATGTTGATTTCAGTATAATATCTCTTTTCAGTGATCCACCGCTATCAGTTTGAAAGTTATAGAAATTTCAGGATTTTCCAAAAATGATTTCATGGCAGTTTCACGTGAAACACACTCACCGTGAAAGTACTAGATCGATATCAAGGAAGTATTTATACGAGGGAGTTTTATAGATGATAAAGATTGTTTTACTCGATGGCTATGCATTGAACCGCGATTTAGATTGGAGTGCTTTAAAGAAGCTCGGGGAATGTCATTTTTACGATCGCACACCGGTCAACGATACGCAGAAAATCCTAGCTAGAATTGGTGATGCAGAGATCGTTTTAACGCACAAGACACCTTTGACTAAAGCGATTATTGGCAAGGCGCCCAATCTTAGATATATTGGTGTCATGGGAGACGGTTATGATGTGATTGATGTTGAGGCAGCAAGTGCCAGAGGAATTCCTGTGACCAATGTCCCTATCTACGCAACCGATGCCGTCGCTCAATTCACTTTTGCCCTCATCCTAGAGATAACCAGTCATGTCGGGCTTCACAATCGACTTGTTCATGAAGGCCGTTGGGAAGCGAGTCCCGACTTTACTTTCTGGGCAAAAAAGCTGACCTTATTAGCGGGGAAAACCCTTGGATTAGTTGGCTATGGCCGAATCGCTCAAAAAGTAGCTTCCATTGCCCATGCATTTTCAATGAAGGTAGTTTTCTATGATCGGCGGCCCAAAACGCATGACAATCAAATGAGCCAGCAAGTTAGTCTAAAGGAATTACTCACTACCGCTGATATCATTAGTTTGCACGTCCGGCAAGCACCGGAAACCCTTAATCTGATTCGACGTGAAACAATTGAACAAATGCGTCCAGGGGTGATCATCATTAACACCGCCCGCGGTAAACTCATCAATGAAAATGACCTTGCATTGGCATTAAACCAGGGAAAAATTGCTGCTGCCGGACTGGACGTCTCACAACAGGAACCCATTCAACCGGACAATCCCCTCTTAACCGCTAAAAATTGTTATATAACACCACATATCGCTTGGGCTCCCTATGAAACCAGAGAGAAATTATTGGCACTCACGATTGCTAATCTAACGGCCTTTCTCAAAGGCACACCGCAAAATGTCGTCAACGTGCAAGCATTTCACTAAAAGCGAAGAACACCCTTTACAGTGATGACAAGTAAAGTTTGGGATCAGTTGTTTTAAATCTCGGTATGCAGAAACACTCTCCTGAGCACTAAGCTATAGTGAAGCTGGCAAGGCTATTGACATTAATAAATGCACTCAAACCTTCAATTTTTTCGAATGACACTTTAAAATGATAGGAGAGAAAACCTTTGCTTAATACGAAGGCTCTAAAACTGTACTTGTTTTCTTCAGCTATGGGTGTATTCATGTGGTTAAGGCATTCATTACCGTTCCAATCTATTGGGGTCGCAGTTTCTCTGAATTTAGGTTACATTTTCTTTCTATTCGGTGGCATATTTCAAAAACCCGAGTTAGTCGCGGCCAGTTCCTTCCTCATCATCTATGGAAATTTGGGGTTTGTTAAGCAAGTAAATGGCGATACAGGTTATTCCTTCTCAAAAGTTGCCTCTCTTTTAATCATCATTCTTTGCCTTATAACGTTTTATCTGCTGAAAACAAACACTTTGTCGTTCCTTATACCCTTGGTGTCACTAATAATAAATGGAGCTTTAGTCAGTATAAAAACCCACGATCAGAATTGATGAGCTCTCTTAAGCCGAACGGTCAAAATGAAATGGCCGGGGCTTTTTATTTTTTTGATTTAGAAAAAGGGTTCTTTTACACCTGTTTGAACATAAACCGTTTGCAAGTGCGGAACTGGTCAACGTCACGATCAGGAACTTTTATACCAAGGATTCACTTTAAGCATTGATACAACCAAAAAAGAGACCCCCTTTGCGTGAAAGAGTTGTCCCTTTTGCGATATATCATGATTATTCCGAAGCTTTTGGCAGCGCCGTCTTCTTGTTAGTAATATCGATAAATTTCGCTTCGCCGTCAACTGAATCAACCGCTTTTTGCAAGCGTTTCATGGCCGCCGTGGCGATTGGCAAGTCGACAAATTCCTTGGTCGCGTTGTCTAATTCGACTTCATCAGCAACCGAGTCTTTGAGTGGCCGCGGATTGCTTTCGTCTAGCGCCCGGAGTACGACTGGCTTAAGTGGTCCCATCTGTAACAATTCGAGCGTGGTTTCATAGTCAATGCCGTATGCATCAGCTAAATCCAAGGTTTCGCGAATACCGGCTTCGGCTGCCATAATCGCAACATTGGTGATCAACTTTAGCTTAGCGCCGTTGCCTTGGTCACCAACATACCTGATCTTGCCAAAGGTCTCCAAAACCGGCGCAACTGTCTCTACCACTTGCTTGTCACCAGCTGCAATCAGCACCAGACTGGCTTCACGAGCATATTTCCCCCCGCCGATCATCGGCACATCTAGCAAAGTCGCATGTGCTGGCATGGCACTTTGAATCGCGGTGATTTTTCGAGGATCCAATGTTGAAGTGACAATCAGCGTGCTGCCCGGCTGTAAATAATTGACAATTCCCGGGTCATCTACCGTCCCGATATGCAATGCTGGCACATCAGCTGACATGACCGACGTGATAATGATTTTAGAAGCGGTCACCGCATCTTCCAGTGAGGTCGCCGCCCGAACATGGTCCCCAGTCAGTGCCGTCATTTTAGCCGGTTCTTTGTCCCAAATCACGACATCATAACCAGCCTGGGCCAAATGCGGCACGATCTGACTACCCATATCGCCAACACCGATAAATGTTATTTTCATGGCTGTTTTCCTTTCAATTTAAGGCTAAGCTCCCAACAAAATTATTAAAGGGTTGTAATAACTTCCAGCAATAAAAAGATAAAACATTTGTGCATAATCATCACGCAACCGGGCGAATCATTTTCCGCTGTATCATCTTCAAATTAGCATGATTAAAAGCCGATTTCAAAAACAAAGCTCACTTGCTGGCTTTAATTTTGCCAAGACGCAAAAAACGCTGCCTCGCGCCGATTCGTTATTTTTAAAATCCACTTATTTGGCGATCCTTATTTTTTCGCAACTAAAGATCGGCGTCCGTATCAGCCAGATTACTCTGGTGCCTTGCCTGACACGCGCGTCAGACTCACGGTCAAAACATTGTCCTTGGTCGTGTTATAGTCAGCCAAAATTCCTTTCACAACACCTTGCGAAGGTCCATGTGTTCGGGTTGTTTCTTCATAATTTTGAATCCACGTACTGACCGCATTGAAGCCGAATTCAAACCCTTCAAACACCTGCATGTAAACCGATGAGCGCGGATTGGTCGCGATGATCGTAATCTTCTTGACGCGGCCATTTTCAATTTGCATGGTCAAGTTGATGAGCTCGTCAGCAATTAAAGTCACGGTTCCATTTTCAGCAGTTCGCGGTAATTTATAAGCCGCCAAGCGCATATTAGCGTTATACACCCGCTGAACATAAGCATAACTCCCCAGGTCTTCGTGCATGATTTTCACTGCCCTTCACTTGTGTCAGTCAACAGCTGGCCTACGCATTCTGATCTGCTGCGCCCCGTTATTTAATAGTGTACAATTTATCTTTAAAAAGGAGAAGTAAACAGCTCGGTAGTCAATCCTTAAAGAAAAAGCCGCCTCTTCACTGAGACGACTCTTTCAAGTTCTATTTTGTTGGCGTAGTTATGAAATCCAGCATACGGAAGATGGCTAAGCGGTTAGCCTCTGGTGGATCGACGCGCATAATTTCTGCGGCCGTTTGATGTAAAGCGTTATCGTCTAAAGCATAAGCCGCATCGTTAATTGCTATTTCGCGAACATCATCAGCTTGCGGTTCCAGATGAAACTGTAAACCAATTACATGATCACCAAGTAAATAGCCTTGGTTTTTTAACAATTCATTACTGAATAACAACGTCGCTTCATCCGGAACTTGAAACATTTCTTCGTGCCAATGCAAAGCCAGCAACGAATCTGGTAAACCGGGAATCATATGCGTTTGTAGATGTACAGGCGCCCAACCAACCTCTTTAGCCGGTGCTTTGCTAACTTGATAGCCCATCGTCTTTACGATTTGTTGCGCGCCATAACAAGCACCAAAGATTGGTTTATGCTGGCTCAACAGTGTCTTAATAAGACGACGCTCCGCCTTAATCCAATCAATATCGTCATTTGGGCTCATCGGTCCTCCTAAAACAACCAACAAATCTGTTTCAGAAGCGGTTGGTAATGTGCCGTCAAATTGATAAGGATGGTAAACGTAAAGCTCATGTCCGTAAAAATCTGCCCAAGTCTTAATAGCCCCCGGACCTTCATTGGGAGTGTGTTGCAAAACGTTAATTCGCATTTTAAATCCTTTCACATCTCCGGCAATGTTTGATTTGGGTTTCGCCTGCAATTACCCAAGATGCTTTATCTTAACACTTACTCAGGAAATTTTATATCTCAAAAAGCAAGTGACGAGTTACGCTTACATCTTTGCAGCCAGTACGGTAATCTTTTTTCCATCACACAAGCTACTGTGATTAGCGATTAATCGACCGCGCCATCCGCTGAATCGTATGCCGTTCCCCACGAATTGCTTTGCTGACGGCGTATAAATTATTGACCGGCGACTCAAAGCCCCAAGCGGAATCGCCGACATGTTGCATATCGACACCGCAGATTTTGTTGCGAATTGCCATTGCCTGCAACACCCGACTGCCGCTGCCTTCCTGACTAGTACCGATCGCACTCATGACCAAGCCGCCTAACTGATGAACCACTTTCACGACTTCGGTTAAATCGGCTTCGTCAAATCCCGGCACTGAGCCAACTGCTGGCGCCAAAATCACATCGGCTCCTGCTTCGATAAAGTCTTTGGCCGTTTCTGCTGTCATGATCCGTTCATCAACTCCGGAAGCATGCATTTTACCCGCAATAATCAAGCCGCTGAAGTATTGCTTGGCCACGGTAATGCTATGGATAATCGCTTCATTAGTGACCCCCGTGCCCGGATTCCCGGTTAGAACCATGAACTGAAAACCCATTGCTTCTGCTTTTTTGATGACAGCCTCACTTGCGGTACAGCCGGGTAAAATCGCAATCTGTTGTTCCATCATGTTAGGATGATCGCCAATCGGTTCAAGATTAATCCCCACTGGCCGCCCAACCAATTTCTTCAATCGGTCAATGCTCGCTTTGCCATCATGCTTAGGCGCAGCAGCAAGATGCCGTTCACCCGGATAAAGACCGAAAATTTTCGGATCATTCACATCCAACCGGTTACACAAAATCATATCCGCCCCAAAAGCAGCCGCAATTTCTGCCGTCGTAATGCTATCCAGATTCTCTTGCGTCACGATATTTTCACTCACAATTATTCGGCCTTCGCTGGCTTTGATGCTTTCTTTTAACTGCTGCCCATTAAACTGCATGACTTCACTGGTACTGGCACTCAACAATCGTTTCACCATGACTGTAAACCTCCAAATTTATTAAAAAGTTAGTTCAACCTTTGATATCATCATTATACTTCCGCCGCTGCTTCGATTTCGTCTTCGTCAAACATTGACTCATCGACACTCCAGAAGAAAAATCCAGTAGTGTCACCGACTAAATGCAAAAATGTTTATTCACTTCAGCAACAAAAAAAATCACGACCCGCAAGCATATTTTATACTTACAAATCGTGATTTTTTTATCTATTCTGGGTGGTCAGGGGAAACGTAACTGTTTCACACGAAACGCCTTAACCATGCACCCTAGAGCCGTTACCAACCATCCTTAAAACCCCCGTGGTTTTCTCTGTGGTTTTCTAATTCAATTTTGCATATATTTTGCAAGTGCAGCGGTGGCCTCTGATTCCTGTTTTGCACTGACGTGAGCATACACACCAAGCGTAATAGTCGGATCTGTGTGCCCTACCAGTTTTTGTACTGACGTAACAGGAACACCAGCAATCAATAAATTAGATATAAAACTATGCCTGAACCCGTGAATGGTTATTCTAGGTGTAAGCCCATTGTCATCTTGAAGCTTATGCAGTCGCTTAGACGGTGTGTTTAATGACTGATACCCGTTTTTAGTATTAGTGAAAAGCAACTGATTCGGTTGCATCGTATTAATACCTAGTTGTAGGAATGTTTCCTGCTGTATTCTACGCCACCGTTTCAAGTATGCCATCGTTTGACCGTCTACCGGAATGGTGCGCCGTCCAGCGCGTGTTTTTGGTGCCTGAACGATCTGGTGGCCTTTATCACCTTGCGTTAGTGTTTTGTTCACTTTGATACTGTTTTCTTTAAAGCTTACATCATTCCACGTCAGCGCTAGTAGTTCCCCACGCCGAACCCCTGTAAAGGCTAAAACCCTAAACATGATGAAGACATCGAAGTGGTTCTCTTGGTCGATACAGGCAAAGAAGTGATTCATTTGTTCCTTAGTCCAAAAGTTTTCAGGCTTATCACCAGCCAGATCGTCATGGTGCGGTAAAACAACGGCTTTGGCGGGATTCTTACTCATATACCCTTGTCGGACTGCGTAGTCCATAACCGATGAAACATAGTTATACCAGCGCTTATAGTTAGCAGAGGTGAACTCAAACCACCTCTTAACAGCCTTCTGTACGTCCTTAGTGGTTATAGTAGCGATCCGCTTACCGCCAAATGCCGGTAGGATGTGATTATTGAACATGCCAGCAGTTCGAGCCCACGTTGATTCCCTTACTGTATTAATGTAGTTTCCATACCACTCCTCATACACATCCCGAAAGAACACGGGCTTTGGTTTCTCTTCTTCTAAGTCACCGTTGCTGATTGCTAGCTCAAGTCTAGCTGCTGCAACAGTGGCTTCTTTTTTTGTCTTAAACCCTCGCCGCACCTTGTACTTCTTGTGGCCAGTCTGTAGATCATTACCAGCAAAGACTTGAACGCGCCAGAACTCTTTGCCGTTTTTCGTTGCGTACTTTTTAATTGATGCCATATTCTTCTCCTATCCGTCACGCTGGGCAGGCGGTGTTAGATTGGAGAGTTTCACTCAAATTCGAGTAAAAGGTGGCGGCCGATTTTTCGGCCATGATATTAAATATAGAAATTAAGCGTGTTTTGCTGTTACTGCATCTAGAAGCTGTTCAAAAGAACTCATGAATTCAGACTTGACGTAGTCGACTTGGCCATCGTTCTTCACGATTGACCGTAATCCTCTTAACAAAGCACCAAATGATGCCGACAGACCCCTATCCGAATGAAAACCATTGTAGAAAGCAGTACAGAGCTGAATTGCATCATTGATGGTCAGCATCTCAAAAGTATCCATCTTTTCTAAATCGAGGTTGTCAATACTATTAACTAACTGATTCATGGCGCGCATGCGCATTTGATTCGCGGATTCAGTGGTGCTCATGGACTTTTTGATAGCAGATAATACTTTTTCTGCATCTTCTGGAGTTTTATTTCCATGTTCAAAGTCATCAATAATTTTTTTTAGTTCTCGATTAGTCATCGTATGTGCGATGGTTTCATCAATTGCGGTTGGATCACTCGATATCCCTTGGAGATATGGTATTGAAACGGATAAAGCATCTGACAAAGATTTCCAAACATCCATGCGCGGTTCTCTAAGACCGCGTTCGTATGCGCTAATAGTTTGCCGTGTAACCTTGAGCTGTGCGGCCAAGTCGCCTTGGCTAAGATGAGCAGCTTCACGTGCTGCCTTAATTCGATTATTGGTCATAAATTTTCATCTCCTAAAGGCCAGCATAGCGGATTTTAGAATAAGTAGCAACGATCATTTAACTTTTTTTACAGATTGACGCTTGCAAAGTTAACAATACGATGCTAAGATTGCATATGTTAACAAAGTGATGCTAACAGTAAAATCATATGAATGAGGTGAAACACAATGCAACTACAGATTAGCACTACACCAGAGTTTGAGAACAAGCTTCGGTCGCTCGTACGTCAAACCGTGGCAGAGATGATGCCACAGCAGCAGCCCATCCAGCCGCAGATTCCAGAATTCTTGAATCTCGGTGAGGCATGCAAGTTTTTGCATGTCAGCCGCGGCACACTCGACAAGCTCGTCAAGCGTGGCGAAATCAAGGTAACGCATGTAAATACTGCTAAGCGTATTAGCAAGAAGCAGTTGATCGAGTTCATGGCATCAAGGGAAGTTTAGACTGCTGGGCAGGCGGCAAATTGTAAGTAACTAGGGTTTATCACAAAAAAGTGAAAAACCTGCGACATGACGCATAGCGCCAGAAAGGTAAATATATGAAAGTAGTTTATCCGTCAATCGTGGAGCAATTCTATGAGGGTTTGAAATCTGAAGGCGTAACAGTTGGCAAGGACGAGGTATATCGTACCATGGTCGAGACCAACTTAATTGACGAAAACGGTGTTCCTACACAATACGCATTGGACAATGGTTTTATCAAGTGTAATGAGCCGGAAAGCCTAGCAGAGTTAAAGGAGCTTTATCCTAATCTTCAGAAATACTCAGACGATCATTTCATGAAGACTGACGAAGGCTGGTACGCTGATGCCTTTGTATTACGTAGCGAATCTATGCTTTTATTGAACGATCCGGCTACGTCCGAAACAGACAAGCAAAATGCTCGGATCGTCCTTAACCATATCAAGGAGGACGATACCGATGACTAGCCTTATTACGTGGATATTTATTCACCCGACAGTTATCCCCGTCATGCTGATGGTTTTCATGAACGGTGGCGTGCTGGGAGCGTTTCTACAGTTTAGAGAGGACTATTACCATGGCAAAAATGATAAATAGCAAGTTCGGGTGGACGTGGCCGCAGTTTGTAAAGGCTGACGCTGATTGTGATCGGTATTGGGCAGCTAAAAAAGCCGAAAAACGCTCACTAATTGAGGCCACAAAAAAACCGCCAAGAGCGACAACTCAAGGCGAGAAGAAGACAAGCGAAAAGATACAGATCAACTTTTAGCTTGCCTCTAAGTGGTTACTTTGTCAAGGAAAATGGAGGCATTATGATGAAAAATGTTTCAACTACTGTTAATAAACCATTAGATTTGGGTGATTCGCTGTACGACTTGCGCAAAGCAAAAGGGGCACTATCTGCACTATGCGATGAACTAGATGAGTTCGGTATCTCAGTTTGTCATTTCGATAACAATCACTCGCACGAAAATGCCACATTGGTAGCTTTAGAGGCTTTACGAGACTTTGATACGTGGAAATGCCTAGTCTTTTGTGCCCGAGATATTATCACCGACCAGATTACCGCTATTGACCTCCCTGAAACTGATGAGGGGGAAAAATGATGAAGGAAGATTACTATACAACCGCACAGGCACTTTTAAGCGATACAAGTGCAATGGTGAATATCTTGCGACATCAGATCAACAATGAACAGCAATCAGCACTGGCCGACACAGTCGCTGACATGATTATTGATGCTCGCCGTCTACTTATGGAGGGAGATGCGGCCGATGGTAGACGTGCTTAAAGTAGCGCTTGGTTATCAGCAGCATGGCTTTTCAGTCTATCCACTTGCGCCCGGAACCAGAACACCACTCAAAGGCTCACACGGCTATAAGGACGCTACCAAAGACCCAGAACAGGCCAAGAAATGGTGGGGCGAACATCCTAACTACAATATTGGCTTGGGGCTTGATGGCGTGCTGGTATTCGATATTGATGTGGGTCATAAAAGCGGGACCAATGGCAGTGATACGTTGGCTAAGTTGTGCGCTGATGGTCGTGCTGGTCAAATTTCTTCGAGCTATGCGGAAATCAGCCCAAACGGTGGACTTCATATTTTCTTCACCTATCCCAAAGAATTGAAGCTAACTAGTCGATCGGATCTGTTCTCTAAGAATGGCGAGAAAACCGGCCTTGACTATGTTGCGACTGGTGTACCGGTTTTCCCTAGCATTCGCGAAAACGGCATTTATCAACCACTTAGAGGGCGCAAGATCACTAAACTAGCCCCAGTACCTCAGTGGTTACTAGATGAAATCCAACGTGTCAGCCACCCTAACCAAGTGTTTAGTGGTTCAACGGTTTATCGGGGCAAACGATGGACGGGCAAGCTGCTAGATGAAATAGTAAACGGCGCTAGTACCGGCAATCGCAATGACTTTCTGACCAAGATTGCTGGCAAAATGTTTTTCACTGGTGCAGAACCGCAGACAGTTTATAACTTGCTGTTTACAACTAATGATAACTATCTAGATACACCCTTGGCAGAAGCCGAAGTTAATAAGATTTTTAAGTCAGTATTGAAAGCCGAAGAGAGGAGGCGTGCGGTTGGTTAAAGCGATGCCCGAAGATGCAAAAAAACTAGCCAGTAATGTTGTACAGATGAAGAAAAATGAGCCTGAATGGATATTTTACGATGAAAATGGTAATCGCAAGGTATCTGCTACAAAGTTAGGCCAAGAAATTATAAAAGAAAATCCTATGTTACGTCTCGATACGCTTAGTCAAGGCGCACGTTTTGACAAAGCTACTGGTACGTGGCGCTTGGATAAACTAAGTGAATTTCTCGATACGATCATTACTGAGAAACTAGAAAGCGTTGGAAAATGGTCACAAGGGAAATTAAGCGAAGTAAAACACTATGTTCTTATTAAAGTCTATCATCCGGAAATGGTTGAAAGTCCATTTGAACACACTGATCCTAATCTAATTACATTCGCCAACGGAACTTATAATCTTGACACTGATACGCTACAACCACATCGACCAGAGGATTACATTTTGCAAAACCATCCTTACGACCTAAAGATGAAATCGGGAAAGGATCTAAAGACAGTTGATTGGTTAGCGCATTTGACTGGCGATCCAATATCTGCAAATTTTCTAATGGAGTTCATTGGCTACTGTTTTTACCATCGTTACTCGCCATTCCAAGCACTAATTATCTTACAAGGTACCGGTCAAAACGGGAAAACAACATTTATCGAATTTGTAAAGCAAATACTTGACAAACGAAATGTATCTAACGTTTCCTTACAAGATCTGGCTAATAAAGATAATCGTTTCACTGGAAGCCAGCTTTATCAGAAAGAAGTCAACATGTTTGCAGATCTTGATGACAGTTTTCTAAAGACCACTGGTCAAATAAAGGCACTTACGGGAGACGATACAATCTTTGCGGAGTTTAAGGGGAAAGACGGTTTTTCGTTTATGAATTTTGCCAAGCTGATTTTTTCAGCTAATAAGTTGCCCAAATTCTCAGACTTTACCAGTGGCTTTATACGAAGATTGTACGTTGTTCCTTTTCCGAAAAAAATTGATAACAATTTCAAAAAAGAGTTTGATCTCAATCAAATCTATGATGAGATACCAGCTTTCAGTTATCAATGCTTGCGAGCGTTCAAACGTGCAATTGACCGTGACAGCTTATCAAAATCAACCAGCATGATAGCAGCTAAAGAACAATGGCTTAAAGATTCTGACAACATTGCAAGATTTATTGAAGATCGTTGCCGAATTGAATTAGATACAAACGGTGGCGATTCATCACGCAATATCTACAAAGCATATCAAGATTATTGTTGGGAAGAAAATATTAAACCATTTTCACAACCAGAATTTACAAGGCGATTAGAAGCACAAGGAATTCCTAGAAAGAAAGTACAGTTTAATAACACGAGAATATCGCGTTACTTGCATTTGTTTATTGAAGACAATTAAAGCCAGCCAACGAGTCGAAAAACAAGGGCCACTTGGGACACATGGTTTTAAAACGTTGATATATCAGCAATGACAGTCTTAATCGCATGGACACTATTGGGACACTTCAGGGACACATCGCTGGACACATTGGCAAGTGTCCAAAAAAGTGTCCCTTAAGTGTCCCAGAATTGGACATATATTTAGACGTGAAAACGTTGATATATAAAGGATCTGGGAAAAAGTGTCCCAAGTGGCCCACCTTTTTCCACTCGTTGGCTTCAACCATATGAAGAAGCTAAAACGTGGATAAATATACGGCAATATATAACAGACAAGCAAGTTTAAAACTACCCACAAGGAGAAATTGAAATGACAAAAACAGCATATCGCAAAGCAGCACTCGTAGACGTTAAACACGATCGGAACAAGTGGACTGAACTTGGAGCACTGGTGAAAGAACACTACTTAGTTCGCAGCATGACACCCAAAGGCTGGTTCATCATTGTTAAGCAACGTGAAGGCTATGAAATTGAAGTATATCCAACGTTTGAAATGTCAGATGGTTTTCAATTCTCACACGTTAATCTATTGACACGATCTTCACATAGAAGCGTTAGCCACGTTGCATACCATGAACTTTGCTCCTCAGCAAGTGACACTATTAGTTCAATTGACCGCATGATTGATCTTGTCAAGGATAAGAGATATTAAGGAGCGTTAATCACATGAAGAACTATTCAATTGCCCGCCTGAACAAGGTGGCTGAAATCGGTAAGACA
>OAWF01000476.1_pt1 | contig 23749 bp, 18 predicted proteins | sample 1495411 | NCBI WGS metagenome assembly OAWF01 (sample SAMEA2580150, study PRJEB22360) | human gut metagenome | biome: human gut; feature: human-associated habitat; material: faeces | place: Denmark | collected 2008/2010 | reverse complement strand
CGTCAAAGCCAAGGAATGGCTGCGTGATTATCTCCAAGAAAATGTCCGCAGCCCCTAGTGCCCGAATTCTTGCGCACTTTGTAATTCGGGTTTCCTGGAAGAGGACATGGCCCGTGCCGGGTACGATTTTCAGCCGCCGGACAATGAAAAACCGTGATTGGAAAGAGGCACGGAGCCATGTCCAAGGAAATCATACGGTTCGACCGGGCCATGTTCGAGGGCAAGCTCGACGCCATGGTGCGCGAGAAGGCCGAGCGGATCGTCAACGCGATGCTCGACGCCGAGGCGGACGAGATCCGCCAACGCCGCGAGATACGAGCGTTCCAGCGGACGGAAGGCGTATCGGGCCGGCCACTACGAGCTCGAGCCTGACCGCCAAGGCCGGCAGGCTCGAGCTCAAGGCGCCGAAATTGAAGGGCGCCCTGTTCGGGTCCGCGGTGATCGAACGCCACTGCAGACGCGAGGAAAGCGTAGAGGAGGCGCTGATCGACATGTACCTGGCCGGCGTGTCCACCCGGCAGGTCGACGACACCGGCCAGTTGCTGTGGGGCGACCGCATGCCGTCCCGGACATTGAGCGACAAGCTCAAGCGCGTGTACGCCGAGATCGACGAATGGCGCACGAGGCCGTTGGGTGACGAGTACCCATACGTGTTCGTGGACGGCGTGTGGCACAAGCACTCCCGGGGCGGAAGCGTGGGGAACGTCAGCGTCCTGGTCGCCATCGGCGTCGGCAAGGATGGTCACCGCGAGGTCATCGGCGTCGTCGAGGGCATGAGGGAGGATTCCGCCGGCCGGGAGCGGTCCTTTCACGGCATGATCGAACGCGGCCCTAGGGGCGTGCGGCTCGTGGTCGGCGACCGGTGCGCGGGACTGGTCGCCGACCACGAGCCGCACGCCCCCTAGGGCCGCGTTCGATACGGCTAACGGGGGGGCGGCGACACGCCCCCCCCCCATTCAACCGTGCTACTGGGGTGACGGCGACACGCTCGCCGTCACCGGCGGCCAATCCATAGCCGACGTCACACCGAATTGTGTGGCCAGACAATAATAGCTGCCGACTCATAAACGTCCAATGGGTTGTCCTTGGAATTCCAAGAACAACCCATTATCTTGTCAATTCCTTCAAGCACTATATATACGTTGAAATCAGCGAGGTATTAAGGCTTAAATCATCACCGACTTTTCCGCCAACCTCACGACCGGTGGAAAAGTCGGTTACACACGGTTGAAACAATCCTTTCAGATATCTTCAAGCAGTATACCTATATTTGTCATTTCCGACTTAAGATAGTCTTCGCAGTGCGAAGCATGCTGTCTGGAACGACATTTTTGATGGCGTCCTTGAGCTTCTTCTTATTCACATAATCCTGATCGAGAAGTTGTAACGCCCCTCCGGCTTGGGAGTCATCGTCCGGGGTGGTGTGGCATTCAAGAATAATGGGGCTGTCGGATTGCGTTGTGAGGAATTCCGGGAGCCGTTCGAGGTATTCCTGCTTGCTTGAGGCAGACATGTACTTGAACCCGAGGGCTTCACACCATGCTTTGGCCAGACTGTCGAAGGCGTTTTGTGCACGATAATGGCCTTGCGCACACACGTAGGGAAGCTCTTCACCATGGAGGCGAAATCCGGTAGAATAGGGCATGCGCATCTCATCGCCTATCCCATTGTTGACCAAAAGGATGCGGATGTTCGCCATCATATCCCGGTTGCCAAGCGAGTTCATGTCGTAGAAGAAGGCAAGATCACCTATAACCACGAAATGCAGAGTGTTGGGTTCAGCCAAGGCCGATCCGAATGTGGTGGACAGTGCCCCATCGATGCCGAAGCCGCCCGTATTGCAATAACAACGAATAGAAGGGTTAAGCTCAAAATAGTTCCAACTGCGAAGCGCATTGAGGATTGCGAAATGCATAATCGACTTCTCGGGAATCCGCTTAGCGGTCTGCTCTGCTATCCATCTGCCCGAATATGGCAGATCGGGAAGAGATCGTCTCAATGACTCGTCGTATTGTTCCCATTGAGCGAAATAACGGTTCACTGGTGTATTGCCATTCTGTTCACCGAAAGCTGCGTATCTCTTGAAAAACTCCTCGGTATCGCACTCGAAAACTTTGGTCAATCCGTCGAATCGGTCGCGCAATTCCCCATCCAAGGACACACGCCAGGTCTCGGCATGTACGGCCTTGAGGTAATTCGTGGTCGGATAGTCACCGGAGATTTCCCCCATCGAAATGACTAGGTCGGGTTTCAGCGCGTCCCATTGAGCCGAACCGGAATGGAGGTTGTCTGTGGTCAGCGTGCCGAGGAGTCGGTTATGACCGTGGTAGTTGGAAGTATGATCACACAGCACCACTGCATCGTAACGGTCAGCGAAATCCGAAATCGACTGTTCTGCTTCCTTCGAGAATCGGATGTGAGCACCGATATGAATCACAATGTTCCTATGTGAGCCGATCTCTGGAAATGGGTCGGACGGCATGTAACGTCGGATGCACCTGCTTACGGGAACTGGGCCGGGATCCATGGTGTTGTCATAGACAGTAGGCAAGTTGATATGCACGGGACCGCCACCGTGACGTATGGACTCCAGAATGGCTTGGTTAACGAGCCGATTGCAGTACAAGGCATCCGTCTCGTCCTTAATGACCGGCAAGTCCACTGAGACAAGCGCTACATCGTTCTGAACGATACGCCGATCGAGCGTCTGCGGAAGAAGCTGACCGATGTTCCAATCCCCGTTGAATGAGGTGATGGCTATCACCGGAAGCTTACGGTAATACGCTTCAGTGAGGCCGGGCAGATAGTTGCGGGAAGCAGTCGCTCCAGTGCAGCTTAACGCGACAGGCTCCCCGGTTGTCGCTGCCATGCCACATGCCATATAAGCTGCAGAACGTTCATCCACGCATGAATAAACATGAAAATACGGGTCATGCTGCACAGAGACAACTACCGGCAGGTTCGTGGAGCCGGGTGAAACAATAATATTTTTCACGCCATGCTGTTTCAACAATGAGACCACGATCCGCGCATTGCGTTCATGTGCATGCTTGATGGCTTGCATATTTTATATACTCCTTAAATTAATATGCTGAATGCATTTGTCGGTTTCACTCGCTATAGCTGAGTCGTTTACGCTGAAGCACACACAGAAGAGGAAACGTAAGTCCATGCGTGGACAGCGCCATGCGAATATCGACGCGATGCCGCAGGAATTTATCCCACATTCTCGGATTAAGAGGTTTCATCTCTTCGCATAGCTTTCTAAGTTGCACCCATGCAGCATCACGGGGAAGAAAACATGCATTGAACAATTGAGTGTAGAGGCCAAGGAACTGTGAGTATTGAAATTCCGATTTGTTGCCGGGGAGTTGCTCATCATAAAGCGGCGTTAAGGTTTTGATGACGGTTTTGAGATCATCCTTATGCCGTACAGTCTGTCGATAATCACAGCTTTGACCTTCTCGGCCCACTCGATAGCAATACAATGGATTTGTCAACATCTGATATGTGTCAATAAATCTAAGCGGCTGGGTAATGAATTCGCAGTCTGTGTAGAGTACATGGTGATCAAGGTGAACTCCCGCCTGTCTCAGTAAATCGGTCCGAAAAGTCATCGCATGCATTGTTAAATGTGTCCAAGAGAAATCGAGATCTTCAAAACGTCCCGCCTGAGCTGCATGCAATTCCGACAGTGTTACCGGGGTTTCTTCCTTGGTCTGATCATTACATACGAGGTACGGGGATAAAGCCACATCCACATCGCAAGCGCACAATTCTCTCAAGAAGCCGGATAGATGTTCAGTATCCACCCAATCATCCGCATCAAGGAGCCGAAAATACCGTCCTGTTGCGTGCTTCAGACTGGCATTAACGGTGGAGCCATATCCTCCGTTCTCCTTATCAATCACGCGTACTGCTTGGGGATACCGGCTTTGAAAACGGTGGGCAATATCCGAAGTCGAATCGTGGGAACCATCATTTACGATAATGATTTCACACAGACGTGCTGCATCCGGACAGGAAACGACAGAGGATATGCATCGTTCCAAGTATGGTTCAGCGTTATACGCAGCAACCGAGATGGTTAACAACTTATCGGGACCAGTCATAGTATTCTCCTACCTTTTGATAATAGAATGAATCATTTCGGCGACAAACAATTCATGCGCCAGAACAAGTCCGATACAATATATTCCCATAAAACAACATCCGTTCACAATGAGAGAGATGAATCCGGGAGTGAATGCAAGTTGTGATTTCAGCAGCAAAGCGATAAATACCGATACAACGGATACGATACCAATCTTGTGGTAATCGGTTTGTGGCAAAATTTGCCGTATAAATCCTTTGCCGCGCGAGCATCGCAAAACAAGTACGGTCAATTCGGTTAGAGAATTCGATATTGCAGCTCCAGCAACGCCAAAAAAATAAATAAATGTGATAGCATATACAACCGAACATGTGAATCCAATAACATTAAGTATTGCCCATTCCCTTTCGCGTGAATCAGCAATCAGTTCATTTCCCAAAGCGATATTGAGCGATGAGAATAATATAGCTGGAACAGCGAGCATTAGTGGCACGACTGATCCAGAGAAGTCCTTGCCTCCCATAAGTTGTACAACGGAATCCGAACACAGAACCGTTCCACCGATTAGAGCACCAGATACCACACCGATGAAGTTGACATTCTTGGCCATCAGATTAATAATTGCCTGCTTGTCCCCATTGGCCTTGTAGTATGAAATACGTGGCAACATCACATTGCCAACGGAATTCACGGCTTTGATGAGCACATTCTTGATTTTCGCAACAAGTTGGTAGAGACCAACCATATTGATGTTACCGAGAAAACCGAGAGCCACGATATCCGTTTGGGTATACATGCCGGACGAAATCGATGCAATTGAATACCAGAACATAGCCTTAAGATGTTCTTTGTATTCCAGACGCTGCCTGATAGAGAAATCCACGAGTTTGCGCAGACGCAGGAGATTGAGGATATTCATACCGTAGCCGGCAACGAGCACGGTGATGCCGTACACAATATAATCCGAGCTCTGGTGGACAAATAGGAACATCAGAATAAGGCCAATAAACTTGAATACAATGTTCCGTACAGTAATGTAACCGTACTGTTCAATGGCTTGGTAGAACCATTCCACACCGAACGAAGAAAGCCAGAATCCAACTGAGAAAATCAGGAACAGTGTCCGCTGTTGAGAGAAAGTCGGAATGAGGAATATCGATAATAGATAAACCGCAAAGACAATGCTCGTGGACACCAGCAAAATGACCAAAAGTTCCTTTACGACTTTCGATAATTCCACTATATCATCACGTACCATAGCACAGACCTTGATGCCATAGTTCTGTATGCCGAGGAGCGCGACCATCGAAAAATACAGCACAACGCTTTGCACGTAAGCAACTGCACCCGTACCAAACGTAGAAAGAATACGAGAAACGTACGGCAGGGTGATTAAAGGAAACAACATCTGCGATGTCGTTAGAAGCATATTCATGAGAACATTGAACTTCACCGAATGTATTTTCGGCTTTTTCCTATGATTTGCCATTATGCACAATCGATTCTAGAAGTCAAGGGTGTGAGTAATGTAATCTTTTGAAAATTGCCGAACTCCCGCAAGAGGTTTTGTGATATCATGAACTGAGGGGATACCTGATCGTTCGAGATAATGAACAGCATCCTCTATCCCTTTGACGATGGATTCACTGGCCTGCATACGATGCAGAACCTGGTCCTTTCGCGTGCTCGACCCTTTTCCGTTGCTCATCGACAGGAAAGGAGTACCCAGATTCATGGAGAATAAGGTTCCATGATAAGAATCGGTAATCACCACAATAGCGTGATCGATGATATTGATGAACTCCGCAGGCCCAGCGGCTCGCCCATCAACAATATGCTTGTTCGTCGGGAACCACGCAAACGGGGCAATCAAGACAACCGGCATATTAAGAATATCACTGACACGGCGATATAGGGAATACTGCTGCATAACGGTTTTCGTGCCGTTTAGCGAATATATCAAGGCATATTTTTTCGGAAGATTCATCTCATCCGCTGCACGTGTCGCAATCCTACGCCATGAATCAGCCCCGACAAGCAACGTGGGGTCAAGTACATTGGCGCAGGGCCTGCCCACGAGTTGGCCAATCATTTCGGCGGCATCTTGTTCACGTGCAGACAGCATCGTGAACTTTTGAAGGTCGGGAACAATGTGTTTGATCTCATCCCGTGTCATATTCGCAGGAGATGAAGCATAACTTACCTTGCGACGATTTGTGAAATCTAATAAGTAAGGTTTCATGGCATCCCAGTCGCTTCCCGAATATTCATTAGAATGAATATTCAGAATTTGATCACTACCGCTCACATATATATCGAAAGAATCAGCGAATTTTCCCAAATCCGAAGCCTTTTCAACACATTCCGTGAGATTGAGCTGCTGATTGATGAAACGCTCAAATCGTTCAGCACGAAGAAGACGATCCGATTTCACTGAGATCAGGGATAGATCGTTAATCAGCGTTTTTAATGAACGATTCGTACGATATAGCATCTCATAAAAAGCTCGCTGACCAGAAGGACGATAGTTAATAATGGATGCCGAACAACCATGCTTTTCAAAGGCAATCTGAGTGCCTAGAGCCTGCAGCACGGAACCAAAGTTATACGCAGCATGATAAGTGACGATGCCAACAGAAGACAATCTCATATCCTTTCCCGTAGAGAACACTTACCGCCAGATCTATTTGTCATGTCAATATACCCGAATGATATAAGAAGATACGTAATAAAACTATCCTCAAAAGCAATACAAATTGAAAACAGTATTAAAAAACATATAACAAATGGCTTATAAATTTTCATTTCCGATTTATACATATTAAAAAGCGGATATATAAATGGAAAAAGATATAGTAAGCCTCCCTGGGATAGCACTGACATCAAGGTACTAGTTTGTGATACACCACTTTGATGATCGGAAGCAAATTGAAGCCAAGCTGCCCGATAATCATTAACGCCATGACCAAATATCGGATTATCAACAAACGCCTTTAAACCGGAAAGAAAGTCAAGAAGATGAATTCCTCCGGAAAAAGTCGCAATCTTATTTGACATTATTTTAACAAAAATTAACGAACTCCCTAAAATGCATAATACACCAATCGTAAGGAATAAAAATTTCAATATTCTTGTTTTGCTATTATAAAAAGCTTTATATAGTAAGGGCAATAACAATAATCCAAAACCAAGATATGCGGTTGTCGTAAAGGAGCACAATCCACTAATCACTATTATTAAGACAGCAACCAACGAAGAATCTGCGAGATAAATCGAAATACATCCGAACAATACGGCAAAAGCTGCAAAGGCCGGCGCTTCGATAAAAACAGATGTGAACTTCCAGAGTTTTCCGATGCTGAGATTAATATCGCTATATTGAGTGAACCACTCTATTCCATAAACCCCATTTACAGTAGTGTAACTACCCCAAGAAACGTCTAATGACATATTAGTCGATACAACACCCAGTGAATACAATACCCAAATTATAAAGCCAGGTATTACCAAAATGATATAGGCATTTACGAAATTCCTCAAGACTACTTTAATCCCATATAACGATCGCAGAAAAAGATACATAGAGCAAATCGGCACAATCAATACGAAACGAAAAATTTGCTTAGAAATATCTGACTGCTGCACGAAATACAAAACAAAGAACGGTAAACACCCTACAACAATACATATGAAACCAATGTAAATTGCTTTTGACCACACCTCCTTGCTCATGTTAGAAAGAAGCACAAACAGTAAACACATAGCAGCTATGAATAGCGATGCATAGTTTAGTCTATGTGAATAATTGCTTTTTGAGTATACCGAAACGGAATTCAATAAAAAAGAAATACACAATATTATATCAAAGAATGTATATCTATTTCGAATCATTATAAAACCTACATTGATATCGAATACTCTTTAATCATCTGTTTTGAACAACAACGTATATCGAAACTATCTGAAACGACCGATCTAATATAGTTTAACCGATCATAATGCCTATCCAGAAGAATCTTTTCCGCCCACAGGTTCGCATCGTCTATTGGAAGAAATTCTGTTAAAACACTCATTGATGTCTCACGAGTAATTTGATCCGAAAACAACACAGGCAATCCTGCCGTCTGCGCTTCCACTCCAGATACCGGCAAACCCTCATATAATGACGGAAGAACAAAGACATCGGCCGCGGAATAGTATTCATTCACGTTTCCAACTGATCCCTTGAACGAAATATATTGGCTGACGCCCTGTTTTTCGGCATATCGTTGTACATCGCCATTCAGTTCATCATCCCCGAACCACCAGAAACGGAAGTCAACTTTACTGTTGGCAAGTTCGCGAATGATATCGACAATAAAGTAGGGATTCTTCTGGGTTGTGATCCTACCAACCGTCATCACAACAATTTTATCTCCACAATTTTCGATCCCTCGAATTTTGTTCCGCGCAACCTCCGAATAACGAAAACGGGATATGTTTATTGCATTAGGTATAATCCTGTATTTTCTCTTCCCAAATAGGCCATCACCGGCTTTATGTGAACATGCGATATATTTGTTCGCAAAATGCAGAGCCAACGCAGAAAATGGCTTATTCCTTAATTGCTTCCACCAAACATCACCATTCTGTGCAGCATGACTATGCAATATACGAATGGGAACATTGAATGCAGCTGCTGCAGCAAGCACCGGAACTCCGCTATTAACGACATTGCAATGAACGACATCATAATGACTCTTCTTAAATATATCGAAAATAAGTGAGAAAAATTTTAATGGATGTTTGATATATGAAGGAAGCAGGAACACGTTATCCCCATTACCCGCAATTTCCTTATAATACGGTGAACCAACATCATCTATCACCAAGAAATCGAATCGCATTTCAGGACCATGCAACGCCCTGTAATAATTCATAACATAGCTTGCTACACCATTGGAATGTTGCAGTCCTCTGGTCACCATTAATATTCTCAAATTCAAGTGTCCCCTATTTTATGTCAAGAATGTCTCACACTACTATCGACGAGTTGAGTATACCATTCACCAAGTTGTTGTGCGCTGTCTTTGATATCGTACCCGGCATGGCATATGGCGTTTTTTTCATCACTTCGTTTGGCTACGGGTGACATTTCTGCAAGTTCAACTGCCCATGCATCGGTTTTATCCAATGGAAAGAATTTAACGAGACCAGGGATAATGCTCGCCTCCCTCGGAACATAATTGGATGCGATCACCGGTAATCCTGACGCTTGTGCTTCTATAGAGACCATACCCAGCCCTTCATAGGTGGAGGGGAAAGCAAGCACATCGAGCGCTTGATACAAGCTACTAATATCGTTACGTACACCCAGCATGCGTACCGAACGTTCGAGTCCAAGTTCATGAATCCGTGCCTGCACTTGCTTCATCATGTCGCCATCGCCCGCGAGAGCAAGGACAGCATTTGGATGACACTCGAGTACCTGTTTGAACACATCAAGCGTGAACAATTGGTTCTTCTGGAAGCACATACGCCCCACTTGACCGATGAGCAGTTGATTGTCAGCAACACCCAACTCGGCACGTTTAGCGGCTCGCACCATAGGATTGAAACGGAATATCTCGGGCTCAATAGCGTTACGAATAATCCTGACCTTGCCGGCGGCATCAAGCTTTTCGCCGAATAGCCACTGAGCCGTGTAATGCGAGCAAGCTGCATAATGTGTGGGATATACCTTCGCAAACGGACGCAAAGCCATCTTCACTGCGGTCTTCGTGTACTCACGCGGATTACTGGTCGAGTGACTGTGCGCAATACGTACCGGTACGCCCGCTCTCTTAGCGGCACCTAACGGGAATACACTCAATGCATTCATATGCGAATGTACAATCGTCGGCTTGAGATCGCAAAACAACTGCTCGCATGCATTTATGTATGCAGACAGATGCTTATAGGAAGGTATCGTGAATACTCGGCCACCGAGTGCTTTGATCTCATCCTCAGGAACCACCGTGGAGTCATTCTGTACGATGAAATCAAACTGGATACGGCTACGGTCGATATGACGATAATGATTCATGACGGTGGCTTCCACGCCGCCGCCCATCATTCTGCCGACAACTTGTGCTACACGAATCAGTTCAGACATAACGGTACCTAATTGCAGTTAACCAAACATAACCGCACTGATCCGCCAATCCATAGTTGCTCCGGCTCACAGCTCCGCACGCCCTCCATCTCGACTAAACTTAGTAGTAGTGTACTACTTATCTTCTATTTTCCGGGGGATCCCGGGTTCTAGATAGAAGCGCAACACCCGCTCTATGGTTGGAAGGGTTCAGGTTCTAACTGGAGAAGGTGTTGCGCCCATGACGAAAGTGTATTCCCACCTGTCGGGCGAGGAGCAGGTCCGGATCGACGAGTTGAGGAACCGCGAGGGGCTCGGCGTGTGCCAGATCGCATTGAGGATCGGCCGCGACAAGTCCACGGTCAGCCGCGAGCCGGGACGCGGCCTGTGGGTCGCGTCCGACGAGAACGGGTCCTACCGCCCCTACCGGCCGAAACGGCTGAAGGCGGGCGCGTGGACGTCCCGCCCGTTCTACTCGGCCATGACCGCGCAGAGGAAGGCCGAGACGCGTGCGCGCGAATCCCGCAGGCCCATGCGCATGTCCTACTCCCCGTTGCTCGCATGGGTGATGGACGCGCTCAGGAAGGGGTGGACGCCGGAAAGGATCGAGGGGCGGCTGAAGGTCGAATGGCCCGACGACCCGCGCATGCGGATAAGCCACGAATGCCTCCACCGGTGGATCCACGCGAAACCGCAGAGGGCGTTGGACCTCAGGCGGTACCTGCCTCGCGGCAAGCGGCACCGCACGCGTTCGAAGGGCAGGAGGGCGAGGGGACCGCGCATCCCGATGCGCGTGCCGATCACGGACCGGCCGAAGAAGGTAGACTCGCGCCATGAGTTCGGCCACTTCGAATCCGACACCGTGGTCGGCGCGTCCCCGTCCAAGCGGTGCATCGACACGCAGGTCGAACGCAAGAGCCGCAGGCTGTTCGCCCGGTTCATCCCCGACAAGGGCGCGCCGGCCACGGCGCGCGCCGAATACGACATCCACAAGGACATCCCCGCGCCCGCGCGCATCGACCGCACCTGGGACAACGGCACGGAGTCCTCCTGCCACCTGCTCGTGGACGAGGCCCTCGGCATGCTCACCTACTATGCGAACCCCTACTCCTCGTACCAGCGCGGCACGAACGAGAACCGCAACGGACGCATCCGCCGCTACCTGCCCAAGAAAACCAGCTTCGACGACCTGACGGACGCGGACCTGCAGGCCATCGTGGACGAGATCAACGACACCCCCATGAAGGTCCTGGACTGGGAAACGCCCAACGAGGTTTGGTACCGCGAGCTCGGCAAGATAATGTCAAAGACAAGCCACCCAAAGACGAGTGTTGCACTTACAAATTGAATCCGGGAATAAGGCTATTCTTCACACGAGCAAGAATAACTTCGAGTAAACCGCCGAAATAAGCCAATGCACAATCACCATGATCGGAATACTCCAAATATATGAGTCATCAGAATTCTCATTTTGATTTAAGCCTTGGCACGGCAGCCACTGCCCATAGGAGTAGTGGAAGGGCATAAAAGGCATATCCTTCGAACTGCACATACAGGTATATGGTCAACAGCAGCCAGCAGACAGTGGTCTTGTTCCAGGCATGGTTATGGCTAATCCACCACAGCACTAGTACCACGAGAATTACAGAAGCAATCAGGCCGAACTCCACGAAAAAGCTGGTGTAGGCGCTCATCGTGAACATGTTTGCTGGTGTCACTTGTGCGTACCAGCCCTTCGGTGCCGAAGCGTTCAGGCCCAGACGTTCCAGAGACCGCACTGCGGCATCGGCACCCTGATGGGTGGCATCGGATAGATTGCCTGCGCCATAGCCGAGCAACAACTGCTTTGGATGCTTCAATGCACCCGCACCTGGTCCCAGTGACTGCCATAAACGGGCATAGAACGAACCGTCACCGTCAAAGCCAAGCTCGGCTATGGAGCTCAACCGATGGTTCACTGCCACGCTGCATGCGCCGAGACCGACCGTGACCACCAGTTCCCCGAACGCCACAAGCCGGCCGCGCCACGTGTGCCAACTGTTCATCTCGATAATCACAAACACCAACGCGATAATCGAGTCAAGAATGATGCGCACGCCTGCACCCATGAGCACCGAGCCTGCAGCGAATACCATGATAAGGACGCGCAGTTGGTTTGCACGCTTGTGGTCACGACCACGCACCAGCCAGATCAGCGGCAGCAGCACACCGAACAGGTGCATACCTATATAGCTCGGTTCTGCGAACAGAAACTGCGGGCGGCCACCGCCCCAATGCGAAGTGCTGCTGATGTACTGGCGGCTCATCAGATGAATGAAGAAGTTCTTTACGGAAGTCCAATCAAACATGATTGACAACCGCTGCACCACGCCGACTGCGAAGGCGAACCAATATACGAGAATCAGCAGATCCAACATGCGCCGCCAAGACAAGCGCTTGATACGTAATGCCATGTCCAACGCACACAGGCAGGCGAGAGCCCCAGCCACGCCGGCCAGCGACACCAGCGCCGGAAGCCGATGGAATGCTACCAGACACCAATCCACTGCAGACAGCGCGATTAACAGCACCGGAAACAGGAAGAATGCGCGGAAACGGTGCCAAACCTGCGGCAGCAAACGCCAGTTCGCTACCGCATATGCCATAAACAACCACGGAGAAAGCGGTGTCCAAAACGGCATGTATGGGCCTGCTACTGTGCCGTCAATCGGCAGCATGGCGAGCGCCGCATAGAACAAAAAATCTGAGGAATCGACCAATATCGGTCGATCATTATCAAACGAGACGCCGGCTTTCCCGAAATCCGCCTCGGCGATGCCGGCAATATTAGAATCAGTCACTCATTACTCCCACTGTCATCACCCAACAGCATGCCACTGTAACGGACAAATCGTATCGGGAGATGAAACCGGCGTGAGAATGACGTGAATACTTACGTCTTACGTCAGCTTGATGTCAGACCGTGTAAGCATACTGCCGCGTGATTTGAGGGCGCACCGGAGCTTCCTCAACGCGGTAGTGCTTGCGCATGCTGGTCAGGATGGTGCGCAGCGCTTTGTTCGTCTGCTCTGCTGCGGTACGGAACTTTGCGTATTCCTTGCCGTGCGGATCTTCAATATCCTCAGGCTCAGGGAGCATAGGCCGAATAATGGACGAGGAGTTGATCACCGACTGCAAGCGTTCCTGAATGGTCAAGCCCTTGACCAGTCCATTGCGCGCGCAGTACTCGCACATGTTTGCGAAGTCACCCAATAGGAACGTGTATTTCACAGCAGTGGGAGCCAACGTGACGATGTCTTTACGCTGATCCTTTTCAAAGCACAGGATCAGATCAGCTGACTTGGCCATCGGCTGCGTCAGGCGTCGAGAACGGAACCCACTCGGTTCGATGCCCACGCTCTCCATGAGCAGGGCGCTGTTGGGGTCAATCTGGTGCATGGGCAAACCATGCGTACCCGCGCTGGAAACCTGCACCGTGGTGCCAGAGAGGTAGCGAGTGAGCAATAGCTCACCCATAGGAGAACGACAAATATTGCCGGTGCAGACGAACATAATGTGCATGGGCTCAGTCCTTCTTCATACTTACAACGCTACCTTGCGGGCCTGCGTACAAACCACTAGCGTCCCATTCTAGTCCGATACGTCGGACTGCGGCCAATCCGCGTCCGCCCACCACCACTTCATCTTCACATGAATATTACAAGGGATTCACTTTTTGGGCGGATTTTGCTATAGGGGGGGGGGTGGCATTCGTGCTAGGGTGGGCGAGAGTAAGAGAAAGGAATGAATGTTCCTTGCGGTTTTTGGGGAACGATGGAGGAAGAATTCAGTATCATGCCGAAGGACAGAGGCACAGCAGCAGAGTCGCAGGCAACAAGCACCGCGACCATGGCAATGCCCAAAGTACGGGTGAGCGGGAGCCGGGCCTTGGCTTCGTTCTCCCCCGTTGCCGAATGTGACATTGCGCCGACATTCTTTGACGGCACCTACTTCTCCTCTACACCGGACGGCAGCTCCACACATAACGACACCACGAACATACGTCCATTGATGGGCCATTCTGTGCCGAAGTGGCGATATCTCTATAACACGACCTTGGTCGTGCTTGATCTGCTGATGACCATTGTGTCCACGTACATCGTGTTCCTGCTCCGACCTTTCGCTTATACCTATGTGCAGAGCATTGGCCCCGGCGAATACGGCGTTTTTAGCTTCCTGCTGTTGACCTGCGTATCGTGGCTCATCAGTCTGTATTCCGCACGCTCCTATGAACGGCACACCATGGGTGAGGGCTATGCCCTGTACGCCAAGCTGTTGAACGCTGCGTTCATCGATTTCATTATGCTGTGCACGTTGGGGTACCTGTTCCACCTCAATCTTCCCCGGTCGTTGAATGTGTTCATTCCGCTGGTTTCACTGGTGTTGGTTATTATCGAGCGTTGGATTATGCGCCGCGCGCTGCACCGCAACCGCATGAATGGCGAATTCAACTACCCGACTGTGGTTATTGGGTCTCCGGAAGGTATCCACCGGACGGTCGAACAATTGCGCCAGTGCCGTGGCCTCGGCTACGCGCCAATTGCGGTGTGCCCAGTGGCTTCAAGTCAAGAACGAGGATGACCCGGATTCGGCGCAGCATTTGGTGTCGGTGCCCTTCACTCCTGCCAACGATGCTGAGGCACGACTGAAGGTGTTGCCACTCAACTCGCATTTGCCGCAAACCGCGAAGCGTATGAAGACACGTACCGTATTGGTAGCTGATGTACTTACCCGTGATTCTGAGACCATGCGTACATTGTCCCTGGCCGTGGAATCCATGGGCATTGAATTGGCCCTCACTACCTCTGTGGCTGATTTGAGCGGCGCTGACCTGCATTTCCGCAACGATCCGACGATGCCAGTAGTCACTGCACGACTGACGCAGTACTCAACCGTTACCCGCATCCTCAAGCGTGTGTGCGATATCGTGCTTTCCGGTATCGCCATTATCTTGAGCTCGCCCATCATGCTATGGGTGGCATACAAGGTCAAGCGGGAAGACGGCGGCCCTGTGTTCTATTCGCAGACGCGCATCGGCATTTACGGCAAGCCGTTTACCATGTACAAGTTCCGTTCCATGCGCACTGATGCCGACGAGATCAAGGCGAAACTGGCTAAGGAACGCGGCATTGAGGATCGTTTTATCTTCAAGCTCAAGGACGATCCACGCGTGACTAAGATCGGTCACTTTATTCGTAAAACATCGCTGGATGAGTTCCCGCAGTTCTTTAACGTGTTCAAGGGCGATATGAGCTTGGTTGGGCCTCGCCCGCCGCTGCCTGAAGAAGTCGCGCGATATGACATGCTGTATTCCACGAGACTGCTGGTTAAGCCTGGTATTACTGGACCGTGGCAGATTTCCGGACGCAGCGATTTGACTCAGGAACAGTCGGAGTATGCGGATGTGTCGTATATTCAGGACTGGTCTATTACGGGGGACATCGTGATTCTGTTGAAGACTGTGGTGGCAGTGTTTAAGGGGACTGGATCGTACTAGTTTTCTTTGGGAATGTTGAAATGTTGAGAGGGCGTCAGCTTCTTGCTGACGCCCTTCTTTTGTCTCTCCCTCAGAGCCTGTGACTGACAGTCCTCGTCAGAGGGAACTTTTACTGCTTGTTGATGGAGCAGGCAGCAGTGTCGGTGGTAACACCGGAATCAATCCAGCCCATTGGAGTTTGGTCGATAGTGAGGTCGGAGACAGCCTTGGTGGACGTGGTCACGTCGAAGGAATAGGTGACGGACTCTCCAGGAGCTATCGTGGCATTGCTCGCATACACGGTTTTACCATTCAATGTTTCTTGACGGCTCTCCGTCACTGAACCACCACTGGTCTTAAGATTCGAGATGGAGCCCCCGGCAGGCGCATAAATCAGAGTTTTTTCCACACCTTGTCCGCCGGAGCCAAGGATATAGCTCGTTAAAGCACCAATCTGGCTGTTCTCAAGTGTATTTGTCATCTTATATTCCACATGATAGGTCTGAGAACCATCATTACCACAGGTGGAACGAGTCACCTTCGAAGTACGATGAATATACCATCCCATCTTTGACGGATTCTGCTCAGTCACATACACTCCCACCTGCGGATGCTCTTCACTGCTCGGAGTCTGTGCAGTAAAGCCTGCATCACTAATGGTTTTTTCAGCAGTTTCATCAAATGCGTACATGGAGAAGTGGCGGCCTTCGGCCATGCTACCCATAAGCTGTGCGACCTTGGTGAGTTTAGCCAAATCAATATTGCTGAACATACTACCGACTGCTTGTTCTGCGACTTGAGCAAATAGGGCGTCCTGCATGGAGACTGGGTAATCGACATACACCTTGTTCAACAAAAACTCGGCAGTGTTATCTCCCGTAAGCACCGTTCCATCAGGAATAGTGACATTACCACTAATTTTCGTAAGTTCCTGCAAAAATACAGGATCAACCATGAGCACGCCGTCCAGCTGAGTATTGCTCCCCCACGGCGTGCGCTGCCAAATCGCGCGCATGCCTTCGGCACTGCGTGAAGTATCAGGGTAAACGGCCAAATCTCGCACATCGAATGACATGTTCAATGGTCCCCACTGCCGGAAGATGCGCTGCTCGTCTTCCGTAGGATCACCAGCACCATATGGAATATATTCACCATCCGAACGGAAATCGCCGATACTGATCTTGCCGTTGTCGGTAGTTACCACACCCACAGAACCAATCAGGCCACCGGACGAACGCTCCTCCGAAGTGGTCATAGCCATCAACGCATACGTGCGCGGCTGATCGGAGCCAAGGAAGTCCGGTAGAATCTGGAACGTGCCGGACAACTGATTGACTTTGTCCGCCATCTTGGTCAGCTGCGTATTGCCGGTGGCATAGGCGTTCTTCACCATGCCGATATGGGCCTTCGGCAGCTGCTGATACTCCTGCACCTGCTGCTGCAGTGACTGGTTCGCGGTGGCAATATTCTTCTGGGCTTCCAGAATCGGCTGCAGATTCAGCTGACCGTCGCCTGAGCTGAGCTGTGCGCTCTTCAGCGTGGAAAGTACGTTCATAAACTGCGGCACCGAATCACTGACCAGCGAATCCACCACCGAAGTCATACCCTGCACAGTGGTGATGTCGTCGCCGTACACCGGCGCCTTCGAAGCGATGTTCCACAGCGTGCCGTGCGCAATCTCGTTCGCAGCCGCAGTCTCGGTCTTTGCCTGGCTGATCTGCTGGCTCACCGTATCGAGGTTGTCGAGGTTACTGAGGTCGGTTACACCGCCCAGCAGCTGCATCGCCTGTTCCTCATGCGCCTTTACCTGCTTGGCCTCGGAATACAGCTTCAAACCGAAGAATCCGCTCACGCCTAGCAGCACCACAAGTAGCGCCAGAATCAACACCACCCACGGCCAGATGCGGTGCCTTCTGCGTGGAATACTTGTTGCGTGACTTGCCCTATGAACGCTCATACTAACTCCCAAACTGATCTTATTGACTTGTAACCTCTTGCAATAACCAACCGCCTATTATGCCCCGGTCTTGTGCACAAAGCGTGTTCGCCCCCCGCTTCTGCACATATTCCGAACCGACTGGACCACCCCTGGGTATAGCGTATTGGGGTGCTTTGAGAGGCTGCTCGGCCAAGCACGCGAAGACGACGGTCGCCGAATACACCGAATACGCATTGATATGCGAGGCGCATATATCACTGAACAGATACGCCACCGACACCGCCAAGGCAACAGGCCGGGCAACAGAAGTGGGGTAGTGCGTGACTGGAGCTCAGGGAATCAAGAATCGTCGCGGCGAATTGCAGCGGGTACTGAGCCGTGAGGAATCATACGTGGACGGTAAACTGAGCCGCGCGGCATTTATTTCCATCGCAATCCTGACCTTTATTACCTTTGTCGGTAATTTCACGCAGCTGCAGCTGAGCTCGGCGCTGCCGATCATCGTTTCCGAGTTTCATATCTCCGTGACCACCGGGCAGTGGCTCACCTCCGTGTTCCAGCTGGTCATGGGCGTGATGGTGCCGCTGACCGCGTTCCTGACCCGGCGCTTCTCCACCCGCCAGATCGTGATTTGCTCAATGGCGGTGTTCACGGTCGGATCGCTAATGTCTTGGGTCGGGCCGAGCTTCATCTGGGTGCTGCTCGGGCGCGTGCTTGAGGCCGCGGGCACGGGCGTGATGTGGCCAGTGCTGCAAATCACCGTGTTTTCCATTTATCCTCTGTCTCGCCGCGGATTCGCGATGGGCACGGTGGGCATGGCCATGAGTGTGGCGCCGGCCATCGGCCCCACGCTGGGCGGCTGGCAAACCGATGCGAACGGATGGCGTTCCATCTTTCTGACTATGACCGTGATTGGCGTAATCTCGCTGGTGGCGGCCATGTTCGGACTGCATAACTTCGGTTCTCATGACCCGTCGGCCCGCGCGGATTTCTTCTCGGTAAGCCTGTCCGTAATCGGTTTTGGTGGGTTGATGTTCGGCTTCACCAATTCGGAGACCTATGGATTTGCGGCACCGGTCACGTGGGGGCCGATGGTTGTGGGATTGGTCGGCATCGTATGGTTCGTGATGCGCAACCTGCGTCACGGTCGGCGGTATCGCGAAGCCAAGGCGGCGCAGTCGGGAGCAGAGCCGGCCGCACTCCCCCAGCCTCCGCTGCTGGATCTTGAAGTGCTGAAGAATCGGTCCTTTACCGTCGGCACCATCACGGCATCTCTGGCGTTCTTTGCGTTCAGCTCGATTCTGGTCATCATGCCGCTGTATATCCAGACCGACCGTGGCTATTCGGCCACCATGAGCGGCCTGATTATGCTGCCGGGCGCCCTCGGCCAGTGCGTTTCCCAGTTCTTCGGCGGGCGGGCGATGGACCGTTTTGGCGCGCGACCCGTGGCGCTGTGCGGCTCGATTGTGCTGACCGTCGGTACGCTCGGCATGTCTTTGGTGTCTATGGATACATGGATTTGGTGGGTGTCGATTTGCCAGTTCACGCGTCAGATCGGCATGGGATTCCTGCTTATGCCGATTACCACATGGTCGCTGAACTGCCTGAACGGACCGGATGAGGTGTCTGCCGGATCGTCGGTCACGAACACCGCGCGGCAGATCGCAGGTGCCGTGGGTGCACCTGTGCTGGTGATTCTTATGGAAACGTTCGCCGCATGGAGGCATCAAGCGGGAGCCTCGGCCGTTGCGGCTTCCATCTTTGGCATCCAGTGGGTGCTTCGCTTCTCTGCACTGCTGTGCTTTGTGATGGTGCTGATGGTGCTCTTCGGCGTCAAGGGTGACGGCGCTGGGCGTACGCTTGACATTATTTCCTTGCGTGCACTGCGCGAACGCCGCGCACGGCGCATGGCTCGGTAAGCTGCTCGCTCCCGCTGGCGGGAGCCAGCTCATAAGCTTCTTACGCCCGTCCCATCAATGTCAAGACGATGAGCAGCACATTGAGGGTCACGATCAGCGCCACCACAATCAGGAAGATGATGTGCTTGATCGTGCCATCAGCCCATTTGCCCATGAGTTCCTTGCTGTGCGTATAGCGCATGAGCGGGATCACGGCAAACGGAATGCCGATGGAAAGCACCACCTGACCAATCACCAGTGCCTCCGTAGGGTCCTTGGCGAACCACAACACAATCAGAGCCGGCACCAGCGTGACCACACGGCAGGCCCACATCGGGGCGTTGACGTGCAACAGGCCGTGCATGATCTCCGAGCCGGCATAGGTGCCGACCGACGTGGAGCTTAACGACGAAGCCAGCAGGCCGATGGAAAAAATCATGCCAATCACCGGGCCGAGCACCTGCGTGATCGCCCGCTGAGCGCCATCGATGGAATCCGTGCCTGACATGCCATGCAGGGAGTTGGCGGCAAGCACCAGCATGGCCAGATTCACCGTGCCGGCCAGCAACAACGCCCAAGCCACATCAATCTTCGAGCCTTTGAGCTGACGCTCGACCGATGGCTTCTCGCCGCCCGCGTAATGGTCGTTCACCAGCGTGGAGTGCAGGTAGATGGCGTGCGGCATCACGGTGGCGCCCAGAATCGAGGCGGCCATCAACACCGAGTCGGCGCCTTGGAAGCGTGGAATCATGCCCTTGACCACTTCGCCGGGGTTCGGCGGGGCTACGAACAGACCCGCGATGAAACCGAACGTAATCACCAGCAGCATCACGATGATGATGCGCTCGAACGTGGTTTGCGTCTTGCCGCCTTGAAACCACAACATCACAGTGGAGACCGCTCCGATGACCAGACCACCGATGAACATCGGCAGGCCGAACAACAGGTTCAGCGCGATGGCGCCGCCAATCACCTCCGCCAAATCGGTGGCGATGGCGATGACCTCGGCCTGCATGAAGAACATGAACCGGCCGGCGTCGCTCATACGTTCGCCCAGCAACTCGGGCAGGGATTTATTGGTCACAATACCGAGCTTGGCGGACTGGTATTGGATGAGCACGCTCATGGCGTTGGCGAGCACCAGCACCCACACCAGCAGGTAGCCGTAGCGTGCGCCGGACGTGATGTTGGCGGCCACGTTGCCTGGATCCACATAAGCCACAGCGGCCACGAACGCGGGCCCCAAAATGCTAGCGAGCGCATGGCAATGAGGATTTTCCTTGTTGTTCGCCTCATCGCTGGCGATTCGGCGTTCCTTCTCGATTTCCGACGTTTCCTGCTCAATGTCTGCCGCAGTGGCGCTTGCTGCCGTGTGTGGTGCTGTCATATCGTCTTCCCCTATTTCCTTCATACCGCGCCCAGTTATAGCGCAGGCATGTTTCGGGTGTCAATACACAAACGATTTGCGGACAATTGGCGAATGATGAGTCAGTCAACAGAGGATACGCCGTTTATCTCACTCATGAAATATGCTACGTCACCAGAAACTCGCTCATGAAAGTGCAGAATCGCAGTAATTGCAGTAAACACATGTTTACTACTGCCAAATCTATGCGAACGTTGATCTCTTCTGACTCGTATCCGGAGATTCAGTTTGGCGTGAAATTATCTGCAGGCAATATCGGCAGTAGTGAACATGTGTTTACTGCACCTTACTTCGCCACATTTCTCTTGCGACGACTGCTACGAGCATTTGACGAGGGGCACGCTCCTCTACTGGATAATCCCTCGAGATAGCCTCTTCCTCCTAATCCGCTGGCACGGCTTGGCCGGGGCAGGTGTGGAGGACGGCGAGCATGGCGTCCTTTTCTTGGGATGTGACGGTGAGTTGGTACTTGTCTTTGACGCCAATTTGGCGTGCCACGTAGTCGCAGCGGTATTCGCTGTTGGTGGGCATCCAGTAAGCGGCGGAGGCTGAGCCTTTCTCCTGGTTGGCGGGGCCATCCACGGCGAGCAGATTATAAGGGTCATTGCCAAACTCGTGGCGTTTGGTTGCAGGCCACTTGTTGGCACCGGACTGCCATGCATTTTCGAGCGCTACCACATGGTCGATCTGCACTTTGGCGCTGGTGGTGCGGCCGCGCACGAAGTTGATGGTTTGTCCGGTATAAGGGTCATCCAATGTGCCGGACACCACCACACAGGAACCAGCGTATTTGTATTTGACGTCGGTCAGGTCGCGGGCAAGTACATCATCGCGGGCGTCGCAACCGTTACCGTCGGTATCGACGGAACGGAATGCAAAGGAATCGCGGTCGTAGCCGTGTGCGCTCTGGTTGTCATCCACGGTAAGTTTGTTCAACGTGTCAGCGGCGGAACCGGTGGCGGTGTATCCGCCGGTGAGCTTGGCTGCATCAGGATTGACTCGCGGCAGCAGCAGGCCGACCGTAATGCCAATGACCGCCGCAATGACAATGAGAATAAGCACACGCTCCAGCGGCCCGGAGGCGTTGAAGCGGCGGCTGAAGTGAGCGCTGGAACGGTAAGGACGACGGCGCGGAGACATCAGGCGTAGGTGAAGGTGAGGGGATCATGACCGGCGCGGGTCGGACCGTCAAGAGCATCGATGGCTGCACGTTCTTCGGCGGTGAGCTCGAAGCCGAACAGGTCGAGGTTTTCCTTCTGGCGTGCTGCGTGCACGGACTTCGGAATGATGATGGTGCCGTTTTCGATGTGCCAGCGCAGAATCACCCGGGCTGGGCTGACCCCATGCGCGGCGGCGATCTTCTCGATGGTGCCGTTGCCGGCGTTGAGGTCGGCGCCACGGGCCATCGGCGAGTAAGCCTCCACGGCGATGCCATGCTCCTTGCAAAAGGCCACCACTTCGCGCTGCTGCCACGTGGGGTGCAGCTCGATCTGGTTGACGGCCGGCCATGCGCCGGTCTCCTCGTGCAGCCGCTTCAGGTCGGCGGGCATGAAGTTGCATACGCCGAGCGTGCGGGCCAGGCCCTCGTCGCGCAGCTTGACGAAGGCCTTCCAGGTGTCGGTGCTACGCCAGTCGAACGGCGTGGGCCAGTGAATCATGTACATGTCCACGTAGTCGAGCTGGAGGAGTTTCAGGGAGTTGTCGAATGCCTTGAGTGCGGAGTCGTAGCCCTGCTCGGAGTCACGCAGCTTGGTGGTGACCCACAGTGTCTCGCGCTTAGCGCCGATGTTGTAGCCAGAGGCGGCGAGCGCGCGGCCCACGCCGGCCTCGTTGTTGTACCCAGCAGCACCATCGATATGACGGTAACCGGCTTCCAACGCGGATTCGACGACAGGGACCACGCCCTCGTCGTCGATACGTAGCACGCCGAGACCGACCTGCGGAATGGACTGGCCGTCTTTCAAGGCGATGTCCGGCACGTTGGCGGGGTTGATGCGTCCGTTGGTCATGATGTGCGATGCTCCTATGTGCCCTTCATGTACTGCAACTACACGCCACTGTACACGGTTATGCAGGCGATGTGCGGGGGGCTGCAACCAAACGGCATGATTGCGCCCGGCCTTCCGTGTGGGAGAGCCGGGCGCAATCATGACAACATCACGCTCTACTCCTGCGACCGGCCCTCGCCCTATTGTTCTCGGGCGCGAATTTGCCCCGGTACAGGCGTCGATCGATTGACGTTTGCGCCGGAGCAGAAATCGTTGTCCCAGTACGCAATTTCGGACCATTTTCGAGGACCAGGACAAGCCAATCCTCAAAGTCCACATACCTGACAAACAGAATCTGCGGAATACAGCCAATCCCGAAATCAACATACTGTCCCGGTTCTCACGTAGAACGATTGACGTGCAAACCGGGGCAACGGGAATTGTCCCGGTACGCGAAAAACACCCGTTTTCGCAAACCAGGACAGTGATTTCTGTCCTGGTACCCACATCAAACGATTGATGCACGAACCGGGACAGAATCGCATCGCTGCGCCGAGACAGACGCATCTGACAGCCGACAACCGATAAACGACAGCCGACAGATGGCATCTGACAGCCGGTTGCCGGCTGCCAGCAACCGCATCATAATGCCGCATCAGTCTCTATCAGGAGCGCTTACGACGCAAAGCAAGCGAGACCCCGCCGGCCACGCCGAGAACGACAACCGCAAGACCCACGGCAGTCACCGCGCTACCGGTATTGCTCAGCACACCAGTGA
>OAWF01000469.1_pt1 | contig 24132 bp, 27 predicted proteins | sample 1495411 | NCBI WGS metagenome assembly OAWF01 (sample SAMEA2580150, study PRJEB22360) | human gut metagenome | biome: human gut; feature: human-associated habitat; material: faeces | place: Denmark | collected 2008/2010 | reverse complement strand
CGGCAGGATACTTCCCGGCACGGCGCGCAATGAAATTAAGCCCGCTTGCAGCAATTCGAAATGAATAGCAATTTGAAAAATGATAATTGGGGATGTGGCTTTTGAGAAGCTCACATCCCTCATTTGTTACTCTTCAATGATATGAATTTCCAGATAGTCAAAATCAATGGAATCTACGAAATTGTCCTGATAAAAGCGTACTTTGTCATGTTTTTTGAATTCGGCAATCGTAGAATCCAGCCAAATCGGTTTACTTAAATCAAACTGGTAACAAATCTCATCCAGTGCATGAAAAATCTTGTGCGTTCTTGTATCGTCTGTATCATCACAGATGACAGTATCTTTTAACATTCGATTATCTTTAAATATTTTTCCCCATAAACGAAACATGGTTGTCATCCTTTCTATATTTGTTCGTATGCATCATTATACAATACTTTGCAATTGATTTTCAATATAGACATGCTTGACTTTTTATAGGCAGATATGGTAGACTCTGCTAGTGACAAGACACATGTAAAATAAAATGTAATGGGAGCGTAGAATGGAAAAATTAAAGAAATTATTAGATCGTATTTTTATTGATGGATTAACAGGAATGGCGCAGGGACTTTTTGCAACATTGATCGTCGGCACAATTATTCAGCAGATTGGAAGTTTGATTGGCGGGAATGTCGGGGATATGATTTTTGTACTTGGAAAGATGGCAGCCACATTTACGGGGGCAGGAATTGGTGTAGGTGTTGCCTATCGATTTAAGGAAAGTCCGCTTGTTGTGCTGTCAGCAGCGACTGCCGGAATGGTGGGCGCATTTGCGGCAAAACTGCTCGCGGGAAGTGTTCTTGTAGATGGTGCCATGGTATTTGCAGGACCGGGAGAACCGTTGGGAGCATTTCTTGCGGCTTACGTAGGGATTGAATTCGGACATCTTGTCTCAGGAAAAACAAAGGTGGATATTTTGGTTACTCCGATTGTAACGATTACAGCCGGATCGGCAGTAGGTCTTTTAGTTGGACCTCCGATTTCTGAATTTATGACAGCGCTTGGAGCATTGATTAATTGGGGAACAGAGCAGCAGCCGTTTTTGATGGGAATTATTGTCTCGGTTTTGATGGGAATGATTCTGACACTTCCGATTAGTTCCGCGGCACTTGGGGTTATTTTGAATCTTTCCGGTCTTGCGGCAGGAGCTGCAACAATTGGATGCTGCTGTAATATGGTTGGATTTGCGGTTGCAAGCTATCGCGAAAATAAAATCGGCGGACTATTAGCACAGGGAATCGGAACATCGATGCTGCAGGTGCCAAATATTGTGAGAAAGCCAATTATATGGCTTCCTGCAATTTTATCAAGTGCTATCTTAGGACCTGTCGGAACGATGATTCTGCACATGACAAGCAATGCGACCGGTTCTGGAATGGGAACAGCAGGACTTGTCGGACAGATTATGACATGGCAGACGATGACGGCATTGGAGCCGCCGATGATCGTACTTATAAAAATTATCGTGATACAGATTGTCCTTCCGGCGATTGTGACACTGCTCATTTCAGAATTTATGAGAAAGAAAAAATGGATTCAGTATGGCGATATGAAATTAGAATTATAAGGGCTGATGAGGAGAAACTTTCTAAAAAAACGATGAAGTTTATGACAGCCTCCCTAGATTATGGTATACTATTTGAGTAATAATTACTCTTCGAGTAAGATAGGGGAGAAGAACTTGATGTTAGATGCAATTAAAAGTTATGAAGATGTCGATAGTTGGAAAACCGTTATGTTTTTGTATAATTCGGCATTGAAAGAAGTAGGCACAAAATTAGAGATTTTGAATGATGAATTTCAGCATGTGCATCAGTATAATCCAATAGAACATATTAAAACGAGAATTAAGACTGCAGAGAGTATTGTAAAGAAGTTAAAACGATATGGCTATGAGGCAACGATTGAGAACATGGTAAAATATGTGAATGATATTGCTGGAGTCAGGTTAATTTGTTCTTTTACTTCTGACATATACAGACTTGCGGAGATGATTGGAAATCAGAGTGATTTGAAAGTGCTTTCTATCAAGGACTATATCAAGAATCCAAAGGAAAGCGGATACAAAAGCTATCATATGCTTGTGGCAGTTCCGATTTTTTTATCAGACAGTGTTGTGAATACGAAAGTTGAGATTCAGATACGTACGATTGCGATGGATTTCTGGGCAAGTTTAGAACATAAGATTTACTATAAATTTGAAGGAAAAGCACCTGCTTATATTAGTAGAGATTTAAGAGAATGTGCGGAGATGGTATCTGCACTGGATGAAAAGATGTTGTCTTTGAACGAAGCAATTTTGGAGTGTCTCAAACAGCAGAAAAATGGGTGTGAAGTGGATCGACCAACAGAGACGCAAGAAAGAGAACGATTTGGATTATAAAGAACAATTAGAACTGCTTTAGGGCAGTTCTTTTTTTAGGGCATTTTGAAATTCCTCAAAGATAGACTCATATTCTTTTGAAAAAACACTATCCTTGTTCCAGAGAAAAGTAAAGTCATGCATGACCATAAAGTCAGATAGTGGAATTTGCTTCAGAATGCCTTTGGCAATTTCATTTTCAACAGCAGATTTGTACAGGAAAGAGATTCCGCAATCCTGACACAAGAGACTAACAATAGCGTGGATATTTTCGATTTCCACAATATGAGGAAAATTTTGAATCGACATATTTTTTAAGGCGAGTGTTTTTGTCAGAATCGCTCTTGTACCAGATCCGTGCTCTCGGATTAAAAGACGTTCAGAAGTCAGATCTTTTAAAGTGTTTATTGGTTTTTGAAACGTATGGCTTGTGGAAGACACTGCGATATATTCTTCTGTTTTAAAAATGCGAGTTTCGTAGTTGTCCGATTTGAAATAGCCTTCTACAATGGCAAAATCAATCTTTCCTTCATATAAAAGTGCGAGAAGTGTTTGCGTGTTGCCATAACGGATATGGATGTCTGTATTTGGATGTTCTTTAATAAAAGCAGAAATCGCAGGGACAATTGCATATTCTCCGATTGTCATTGTAACGCCAAAGGTTAATATTTTTTTTCCACAAAGGCTTTCTTTCATTCGTTTTTTCATCGTATTTTCATCATTTCGCATCGTCTCCAAAGCGGAGCGAAGAATTTCACCCGCAGGAGTCAGTGCTAGTTTTTTCTTATCCCGCACAAATAATGGCGCATCATACTCCTTTTCCAGATATTTGATGTGCTGTGAAACAGCAGGCTGAGTCAGATTCAAATCATGGGCGGCATGTGTAAAATTCATATATTCACAGACCTTTAAAAATGTTTCCATTCGAAAATCAAGCATAGGTTCTCTCCTTGTTAGACGAAATCATTGTTTTTATAATCATAACAAATATTTATCATTATATCAATATATATAATTTTACAAAATGATAATAATTGTATATAGTGTAATTGTAAAATAAAGAGAGACAGGGAATAAGGAGGAGCAATTATGTATGATATTGTGATTATCGGCGCAGGACCGGCAGGAATCAGTGCAGGAATTTATGCGGTAAGCAGAGGAAAGAAGACGTTGATTATTGAAAAACATATGGTTGGCGGATTGATCCGAAAGGTATCGACAGTTACACATTATGCGGGAATCGTGGAAGGTGAGACTGGAGAGACATTTTCAGAACGTATGAAGCAGCAGGCAGAAAATGCCGGCGTGGAGATTGTATATGAGACGGTAAAACAGGTGGAATTGAGCGGAAATATCAAAAAAATTCACACAGAAAATAGCGTTTATCAAGCAAAAAAAGTAATCCTCGCAAATGGGACAACACCTAGAATGCTTGGGATTCCTGGGGAATTAGAGTTGGCGGGAAAAGGAATCGGTCTCAATGCTGCAAGAGATGGGAAAAAATATGAAGGAAAGCATGTGTATGTGGTCGGAGGAGCGGACGGAGCTGTAAAAGAAGCACTGTACCTGGCAGAGTATGCAGAGCGGGTGACGATTATTCACTTTGAGGAGACATTGGGATGCATTGCGGAATTCCGGGAAAAGGTTTCAAACACTTCCAATATTGAGCTGTGGCTTGATTCGAGGTTACATGCGGTATACGGAGTAGAGAAAGTGGAATCTTTAGAAATTTCAGATGAGAGAACTGGAAGCATTGAGACGATTTCTGATCCGGGATGTGGAATTTTTGTCTACGCAGGTACGAAACCAAATACAGAATTGTATACGGAATTACAGTTGCATAACGGATTTATTGCAGTCAATGAGAATCAGGAAACAGAGATAGATGGAGTATATGCAGCAGGAGACATTTGTGAAAAACAGGTACGCCAGGTGGCAACAGCAGTTTCAGATGGAACGATAGCAGCAATTCGGGCGTCAATGTAGGGGAGGTTACTATGAATTTTATTAGACAAAACTGGAAAGGACTTTTATTGTGCCTTGTGCTGGCAGCACCGGCAAGTTTGTTTGGAAAACAATTTCCGATTATTGGAGGTCCTGTATTTGCAATTCTTGGAGGAATGATTTTTGCACCGCTTGTAAAAAAGAAAGAATCCTTTGCACCTGGAATTAAGTATACATCGAAAAAAATTTTGCAGTATGCGGTTGTGCTTTTAGGGTTTGGAATGAATCTGGAAGTCGTGATGGAAACTGGAAAACAGTCCCTGCCGATTATTATCTGTACGATTTTGACATCGCTTGTGATTGCGTATGCACTTCATCGTGCACTTCGCATACCGACAAAAATCTCAACATTGGTCGGAGTCGGATCTTCTATTTGTGGAGGTTCTGCGATTGCCGCGACGGCGCCAGTCATTGATGCGGATGAGGAAGAAGTGGCACAGGCGATTTCCGTAATCTTCTTATTTAACATTTTGGCGGCACTTATTTTCCCGGCGCTGGGATCAGCACTTGGATTTTCTACGACATCGGGAGAGGCATTTGGTGTATTTGCTGGAACGGCGGTAAATGATACATCTTCTGTTACTGCGGCAGCGTCTACATGGGATAGCCTTTATAACCTGGGAAGCCAGACGCTCGATAAGGCAGTGACTGTAAAATTGACAAGAACATTGGCGATTATTCCAATTACACTTGTTTTGGCATTTATGCGGGCAAGAAGGGAAGAAGAGAAAGAAGGGGATAAGGTCTCCTTAAAACAAGTATTTCCATTCTTTATTCTCTTCTTCATCGGAGCAAGTGTAATTACGACAATTGCTACGGCAGTGGGTGTTCCGGAAACAGTGTTTGTGCCGCTTAAGGATCTATCAAAATTCTTCATTGTTATGGCGATGGGAGCAATTGGGTTTAATACAGATGTTGTAAAACTAGTAAAAAGCGGAGGGCGACCGATTCTGCTTGGAATGTCATGCTGGCTTGGGATTACACTTGTAAGTCTGGGAATGCAGCATATGATGCATATATGGTAAAAAGAAATCCTTTCATATGGAGTTACGTATGAAAGGATTTCTTTTGTTATGTGTGTGTCAGCAAAGATTGACTATACTTGCCGGTGTAAGTTGAGCTGCGGTAATCCGTCTGCTCTACAAAACTATTTTACATAGATTTAACATTACTTGCGTTTTAGATTTAACAGAGGTTCGATATGATATGACCTGTGAAGAAGTTAAGGAATAAAAAATCTTTTACTGAAAAAGGAGAAATGTAAAAATGAAAATGAAAAAGTTTTTAGCGTTAACAGCAACAGTAGCAATGGTAGCCTCAATGGCAGTTGGATGTGGAAACTCAGGTAATTCAGATAAAACAGATGGAAAAGCAGAGACAGAATTTGATGCGGCAAATGATATCTCGGTTGTTTCGAGAGAAGATGGTTCGGGAACAAGAGGTGCTTTTATCGAGTTGTTCGGAATTGAAGAAAAAGACGCTTCAGGAGAAAAAGTGGATAACACAACAGAGGAGGCGAACATTACAAACAGTACATCTGTTATGTTGTCAACAGTGGCAGATAATGAGTATGCAATCGGATATGTTTCACTTGGCTCTTTAAATGACACTGTAAAAGCATTGAAAGTAGATGGGGCAGAGCCAACAGAAGAAAATATCAAATCTGGCGAATACAAAGTGGCAAGACCGTTTAATATTGCGACAAAAGGTGAAGTAAGCGAAGTAGCTCAGGACTTTATCGATTTTATCTTGAGTACGGAAGGTCAGGCAGTTGTGTCAGAAAGTGGATATATCGCTTTGGATAATGTGCAGGCATATGCAGGAAACAAACCAGCAGGTAAAGTATCCATCGCAGGTTCATCTTCTATCACGCCGGTTATGGAAAAATTAAAAGAAGCATATTTAAAAGTAAATCCATCAGCAGAGATTGAAATTCAGGAAAGTGATTCTACAACAGGTATGACATCTGTAGCAGACGGTATCTGCGACATCGGAATGGCATCCAGAGAAGTGAAAGAGGAAGAGCTTGCAAAAGGCTTGAAAGCAACTGTAATCGCAACAGATGGTATCGCAGTGATTGTCAACAAAGCAAACACGTTGGATGACATTACAAGTGATCAGGTAAAATCAATCTATGTTGGTGATGCACTTTCATGGGATGAAATTATAAAATAAGTAGAGGAAACGAAAGACGATGAAAAAAGCATGGAACGAAAAATTCATGCAGGGAGTGTTCTTCATTGCCGCCTGTGCTTCGGTGCTGGCGGTAGCTCTCATTTGTGTATTTTTATTTGCAAATGGGATTCCTGCGATGAAAGAAATCGGATTTTTACAATTTTTAAGTGGTGAGCGTTGGAGACCTTCCAATGATATCTATGGAATCTTCCCGATGATTGTGGGAAGCATTTATGTGACTGCTGGAGCAATTCTTTTTGGAGTGCCGATTGGAATTTTGACATCGATATTCATGGCAAAATATTGCCCGAAGAAAATTTATCCGGTATTAAAAGGTGCGACAGAGCTTTTAGCGGGAATTCCATCTGTAGTATATGGATTTTTCGGACTAGTTGTGATGGTTCCGATGATTCGAGAACTTGGTATGACATTGAAGCGTGCGGGAATCGTAAAAACAGCAGGAGATGGAAACAGTATGCTGACAGCATCTATCTTGCTTGGAATGATGATTTTGCCAACCATCATCGGTGTGACAGAATCTGCAATCAGAAGTGTTCCGAATCAGTATTATGAAGGAGCGCTTGCACTTGGAGCAACGCATGAAAGAAGTATTTTTGCGGTCGTTCTTCCGGCGGCAAAATCAGGCGTGGTAGCCGGAATCGTACTTGGAATCGGGCGTGCGATCGGAGAGACAATGGCTGTCATCATGGTTGCAGGAAATCAGGCGAGAATGCCGGTAAGTATTATGAAGGGTGTGCGTACAATGACTGCGAACATTGTCATTGAGATGGGGTACGCAACCGGACTGCACAGAGAGGCATTGATTGCGACAGCAGTTGTACTGTTTGTATTTATCCTGATTATTAATCTTTCTGTATCATTGTTAAATAGGAGGGGACACCGTGACTAGAAGTATAGGAGAAAAACTGCGTTCTTATAAAAGAACACCGGGATCATTTATTTTGATGCTCCTCGTGATGCTCTCTGCAATCATAACATTTGCAGTGTTATTATTTTTAATTGCATATATTTTGATCAACGGAATCCCGCATATTAAGCCGGAATTGTTTGCGTTGAAATACACAAGTGAAAATGGATCGCTGTTCCCTGCTTTGATCAATACGATTATTATGACGGCGTTGTCTTTGATCATTGCAGTTCCGTTTGGAATTTTCTCTGCAATTTTTCTTGTGGAATATGCCAAACGAGGAAATAAATTTATCAATGTTATCCGTATTACGACGGAGACATTGTCTGGAATTCCATCGATTGTATATGGACTTTTTGGAATGTTGTTTTTTGTTACAACATTAAAATGGGGGTACTCTTTGCTGGCGGGAGCGTTTACATTGTCGATCATGATTCTTCCGCTCATCATGCGTACTACAGAAGAGGCATTAAAAGCAGTTCCCGACAGTTATCGGGAAGGAAGTTTTGGACTTGGAGCGGGTAAACTTCGAACAGTGTTTCGAATTGTGCTTCCATCGGCAGTGCCTGGAATTTTAGCAGGTGTTATTCTTGCGGTTGGAAGAATTGTCGGTGAGACGGCAGCATTGATTTATACAGCCGGAACAGTTGCAGATATCCCGGATGGAGTGATGGGATCAGGAAGAACGCTGGCGGTTCATATGTACAGTATGTCAAGAGAAGGGCTTCATATGGATCAGGCGTATGCAACAGCAGTAGTACTGCTTGTACTTGTGATCGGAATTAACTGGCTATCAGGATTTATAGCGAAAAAGATAACGAAAGGAAACGGAAATGGCGAAAATTAGTATCAAAAATCTGGATCTTTATTACAGTGATTTTAAAGCACTGAAAAATGTGAATTTAGATATAGAGGCAAATAAAATTACGGCGTTTATCGGGCCGAGCGGATGTGGAAAATCAACACTCTTAAAATCGTTGAACCGCATGAACGACCTTGTGGAAGGATGTAAGATTGAAGGGGAAATCTTACTGGACAATCAAAATATTTATAAAAGTATGGACGTAAATCTTTTGAGAAAACGTGTTGGAATGGTATTTCAGAAACCAAATCCGTTTCCGATGAGTATTTATGACAACATTGCATTTGGGCCGAGAACACATGGAATTCGCTCCAAAGCAAAACTGGATGATATTGTAGAAAAATCATTGCGAGATGCGGCAATCTGGGAGGAGACAAAGGATAGATTGAAAAAGAGCGCTCTTGGTATGTCTGGTGGACAGCAGCAGAGATTGTGTATTGCGCGTGCGTTGGCGGTACAACCGGAAGTGCTTTTGATGGACGAGCCTACGTCGGCTCTTGACCCGATTTCTACCTCGAAGATAGAAGACCTTGCGATGGAATTGAAAAAAGATTATACTATTGTTATGGTTACACATAATATGCAGCAGGCTGTTCGTGTGTCTGATAATACTGCCTTTTTCCTTTTGGGAGAAGTGATTGAATATAATGAGACAGAGAAGTTGTTCTCAATTCCGTCGGATAAACGGACAGAAGATTATATTACAGGGAGGTTCGGATAGTATGAGAAATAAGTTTGACATGCAGTTAGAAAATTTAAGTGCCCAGTTAATTAATATGGGAAGTCTCTGCGAAAAAGCGATTGCAAATGTGGCAAAAGCAATTCAAAAAGGAGACTTAGAGCTTGCGAAACTTGTAATGAAAGAAGACGAAGAAATTGATCAGATGGAAAAAGACATTGAAAGATTGTGTTTGAAGCTTTTGCTGCAGCAGCAGCCTGTAGCCCGTGATCTGCGTCAGATTTCCGCAGCCTTAAAGATGATCACGGATATGGAGCGTATCGGGGACCAGACTTCTGATATTGCAGATATTATTATCGGAGCAGGCATGTCTGAGGCAAGGGAGATTCCTGTTATCGGAAAGATGGCGGAAGCTACAAGTAAGATGGTGAATGACAGTGTCCTTGCATATGTGAATAAAGATTTGGAACTTGCGAGAAAAGTAATGCTTGCAGATGATGAGGTAGATAAATTGTTTGACCAGACAAAGCAAAAGCTGGTAAAATTAATTGCTGAGGATCATGGAAATCAGGGAGAAAAGGCAATCGATCTGATTATGATCACAAAATATTTGGAGCGTATCGGAGACCATGCGACAAATATTGCGGAATGGGTAGAATTTTCTATCACAGGTGTACACAAAGGAATGGCAGCTGTATAGGAAAAGATAAAGGAGAATCAAGGGATGATATATTGTGTAGAAGACGATGGAAATATTCGGGAACTGGTAGTATACACATTGAACACGACGGGGATGGAAGCCCGTGGGTTTGAAGATGGAAAATCCTTTATGGGAGCTTTGGCGTTTGAGACGCCAGAGCTTATTTTGCTTGATATCATGCTTCCGGGTGAAGATGGACTATCATTGTTAAAGAAACTTAAGAATTCGGCAAAGACAAAGGAAATACCGGTCATTATGGTGACAGCAAAAGGGGCGGAGTATGACAAAGTAGTAGGGCTTGATGGTGGAGCGGATGACTATGTGACAAAACCGTTTGGAATGATGGAGTTGGTATCACGAATCAAGGCAGTGCTTCGAAGAACAAAAAAAGAGAAGGAAGAGGGACAGTATTCTGTCGGCAGCCTTTCCATGGATTTGAAAAAGCATGTAGTGTTTGTGGATGGAAAACAGGTGACTCTTACGTTGAAAGAATTTGAACTGCTCGGTCGCCTTGTGCAGAACCAGAATATTGTGTTGACAAGAGACCGTTTATTAGAGGAAGTATGGGGATATGATTTTGACGGAGAGACACGTACAGTGGATGTTCATGTGCGAACACTCAGACAGAAACTTGGAAGCGCCGGTGATATGATTCAGACTGTGCGGGGAGTCGGCTACAGGTTAGGAGAGATCAATGAGAGTTAAAATACAAAAAAGTATGCTTTTAGTAATTTGCATTACACTTCTTACAACCTTTTCGCTTTTGATTGCGGCTACATATTTTCAGTCTCTGAATAATATGAAAGCAGAGCTAAAGCAGGAGGCCGTATATATTCAGACGGCAATCAATATATCCGGGACAAAGTATCTGGAAGATATGGATGCGGCACAGGTGAAGACGAGGCTGACAGTGATCGATGAAGATGGTACTGTTTTATATGATTCAAAAGAAGATGATTTCACATTTGAAAATCACAAAGAGAGAAAAGAAGTCAAGGATGCAGTTGCGAACGGTTGGGGGGAAGATTTGAGAAAGTCGAACACCTTGGGAGAGCAGACATATTACTATGCACTGACCTTGAATGATGGAAATATCCTGAGAGTTGCAAAAACAGTAGATAATGTGCAGCCGGCAATTATGGATATGCTGCCTTATATGGCGGTGATTGCGGTTGGAATGTTTTGCTTTGCCTATTTTCTTGCAAAATGGCAGACGTCGAGATTGATACGCCCGATTAATAATCTGAATTTGGAAGAACCGCTTGAGAACAATGTATATGAAGAATTGAAACCCTTGTTGTTAAGCATTGACAAACAGAACAAAGAAAAAGAGGCTGTGGCAAACATGCGAAAGGAATTTTCCGCAAATGTTTCTCATGAATTGAAGACACCGCTTACTTCTATTTCCGGATATGCTGAGATTATGAAGAGCGGACTTGTGAAACCGGATGATATGATTGGATTTTCTGAGCGGATTTATAATGAGGCAAGTCGTCTGATTACCTTGATTGAAGATATTATTAAGTTGTCTAAGTTGGATGAGGGAAATGTTGAAATTGAGCAGGAGAATGTGGATTTATTCGGATTGGCGCGGGAAATTTGCAGCAGACTGGCACCGCAGGCAGAGAAGAAGAAAGTGCATCTGGAAGTGATTGGAGAAACTGTGATTTATCATGGTGTAAAAAGAATTTTGGATGAGATGATCTACAACGTCTGTGAAAATGCGATCAAGTATAATGTGTCAGGCGGTGAAGTGAAAATCTGGGTGGGCAATACACTCAAAGGACCGAAAGTGATTGTTCAGGATACCGGGATTGGAATACCGGAAGACCAGAAAGAACGTATTTTCGAGCGCTTTTACCGTGTGGATAAAAGTCATTCAAAAGAGACCGGAGGAACCGGTCTCGGACTTTCGATTGTGAAGCACGGTGCGATTTTGCACAATGCAGAGATTACAGTGAACAGTAAAGTTGGAGAAGGAACAAGAATGGAGATTTTGTTTGAACAGGATAAATCTTCAGACTAGCAGGAGGAAGTCTGAGATCTATAGTGGATACCAAACTCCATCGATTCCAATTGCATCTATCTGCGTCCAATCGCAGCGGTTCGAGAAGCCATAAATCCAACGGAATCCTTCAAAGGAATCATCTTGAACTGCCTCACGACTGGAATGATTTATTCCAACTTTCTTTTCTGTTGATGATTTTCCTGTCAAAACGTCCTCTTTACCATTCTTATAGCGGAAAGTAATCTGGACGTCCCCGGGATCTTCAGGAAAATTGGTATCTGTATCTCCTTCTGCCCATATTGTGATTCCAAGTGGAGAATATTCTAATTTTGTATACATTTCAGATTTTCCTAAAGATATGGATTTTGGTTCTATCGTCTTTTTTAGAGAAACGGTGAGATATTGTGTGGATTTTGGAATGTTGATACGGATATTCTCCTGTTCCCCGTTTATGTCCAGCCAGTAATAAGCTTCTTTTTCATTTGACAGATCAGTATAATAACACATGCTTGCCGCTTTTGAGGCAACCGGATCTGGCAGCTGCTTCAGTTCTTTTTCTGCTTCTTTTGTCAGTGCTTCCAGTTTTATCAGTATACGTCCGATATTACCATCATAGGCCATGTCTACAAGGGAGAGAGAATAATCATCTGTTGAAATTTTTTGGTCTGAAGTAAGGACTTCTTTTTCGTTTAGACCAAACATTTTTTTTATAGACCATCCAAGTTCCTCAGATGCCACCGCATATGCGCTGCCACCCAATATTGCTGCCAAGACGAAACCAGCAGCCATTCGTTTCATAGTCCTTAAAAATCGAACCTGCTTTTGCTGTTTCATATTCTGGTGAACTTTTTTGAGTGTCATATTTCGAATTTTCTCTTCGTCACAGTTGACAGAATTAGACTTTATGTCTGTAAGCAATACATCTTTTGAATCCAAATGTCCAAATAATTCATACAGATTTACTTTTTTCATGAGTCACTCCTCCTTCTTTGAATTTTGTGATTAGTTTATCGCACCCTCGGTATAATTTGGATTTCACAGTAGATATGGGTAACTGCATTGTATTGGCGATTTCATTCAGTTTAAATCCGTAAAAATAATATGCCAACATCAGCTGTTGTTCAACGGCATTAAGTTCATTTAGCAGTTCCCGAATTTTTTCGATTTGTTCTTTTTCACCGAAATATTCATCCACACAGATAAAATCCAATACACTTTCTTCTTCAAGAACAATCTGTTTATGTTTTTCTCGTAAGCGGTTTCTCGTTTGATTTCTGGCAATCTGTGCTAAATATGGTTTCAAAGTATTGTGATTTTCAAATGACTGCTGTGATTTCCATAAGGAAAAAAATACGTCAGAAACAATTTCTTCCATATCTTCCTTTTCTAAACAGTCACAGGAAATCCCTTTTACAATCGTATAAACATATCCGGTATATTGTTTCATAATGTTTTCCAATGTTTTTTCATCCAATACCAGTTTTTTCATCTTATTGAAATCCCCCCCTTTCACTTACCTATACACAAAATCAAAGGAAAAAGTTTCATTAAAAAAGAAATATTTTTAATAAATTTGTTGGAATATACAAAAAAATCCGAGGAGAATTCACGTGTTAGAGGATTCTCTTCGGATTTTTGAAAATAAAGTCAAAAGTAATTATGCTTCTACAAATACTTCTTTACCCATTCCGCAGATTGGACATACCCAATCTTCCGGGATATCTTCAAAAGCTGTTCCAGGAGCGATTCCGTTATCTGGATCACCAACTTCTGGATCGTATTCATAGCCACATGGTTCACAAATATATTTCTTCATAGTAATACCTCCTTATAAATAACATGATAGATCAGTTACTATCATAATCTTTTTGACAAAATTTATTCTAGCAGAATTTTTGGTAAATGTCTAGACAAAAATAGTAATCTTTCCTATTTTGTGCAATTTGCATAGATGTTATGTCTGAAAAGTTTGTGCATATATTAATAAAAAGAGAGAGTGGGTGTTTGGATGAAGAGAAAAAGTCTGATGTCTGTATTGGTTTGCTTGTTTATTTTAGGAACGTGTGTGGGTGCGGTGAGAGAAATATCTGTAAGCAACACAGTCAACGGCAGAGAATTGCCGATTTATTCTGTGGAGACAGAAGCAAAGCGGGTGGCGCTTTCCTTTGATGCAACATGGGGAAATGAATATATGAAGCAGATTTTGGATGTGCTGGATAAATATGATGTGAAGGCAACGTTTTTTCTTACAGGAAACTGGGTAGGAAAATATCCGGAAGATGTAAAACAGATTCAGCTTGCAGGGCACGATATCGGAAATCATAGTGAGAATCACAAATCGATGAGCCAGCTCTCAAAGGAAGCTTGCAAAGAAGAAATTGTATCTGTACACGAAAAAGTAAAAGCTTTGACGGGGATGGAGATGAAATTGTTTCGAGTTCCTTATGGAGATTATGATGATCAAGTGATCAAGACAGCAAAAGCTTGTGGGTATGAAGTGATACAGTGGTCGATTGATTCTCAGGATTGGAAGGATTATGGGAAGGAGAGCATTGTAAAAACTATTTTAGAAAATAAAGAATTAAAAGGTGGGGCGATTATTTTGCTGCATAGTGGAGCAAAATATACAAAAGATGCTTTGGAATCTGTGATTTTGGGGCTTCGAGAACAAGGATATGAATTGGTTCCGGTATCAGAACTGATTTATAAAGAAAATTATCATTTGGATGTGACCGGAAGACAGATAAAAAATAAATGAGAAATTAAGACTGATAAAATCATTTTAGAAGTAATTGACAAACGTAAAGCAGGTCGATATAATTATAAGAAACAAGGGCGTTTTCCGTAGAGTGAGAACGTCCATTTTTATTTCAGGATTTGGAGGGATATCAGTGAGAAACTATACAAAAAGAGACATATACAGACTTGTAGAAGAAGAGGATGTCGGCTTTATCCGGCTCCAATTTACAGATATATATGGAATGATGAAAAATATAGCAATCACGACAAACCAGCTGGAAAAAGCGTTGGATAACCGATGTGTGTTTGACGGTTCTTCCATCGAGGGATTTGCAAAGGATGAGGACTCGGATATGTATCTGTATCCGGATTTGAATACATTTGAGATTTTTCCGTGGAGACCACAGCAGGGAAAGGTTGCGAGACTCATTTGTGATGTATATCGTCAGGACGGAACCCCTTTTGAGAATGATCCGCGGCATATTCTAAAAAAGACGGTTGAGAAAGCAAAAGCTATGGGATATCAACTACAAGTAAGCCCGAAGTGTGAGTTCTTTTTGTTCCATATAGATGATCATGGACTCCCGACAACCGTATCCCATGAAAATGCAGGATATTTTGATTTGGGACCTTTGGATTTCGGGGAGAATGCAAGACGTGACATGGTCCTGATATTGGAGGATATGGGGTTTGAGATCGAGACTTCTCATCATGAAGCGGCTGCGGCACAACATGAGATTGATTTCCGATATGATGAGACATTGGCTGCCGCCGATAAGATGATGACATTTAAACTTGTGGTAAAGACGATTGCAAAACGGCACGGACTGCATGCAACATTTATGCCGAAACCAAAATCAGGAGAAAATGGTTCGGGTATGCATCTGAATATGTCTTTGACAAAAGACGGAGTGAATCTGTTCGCCGATGAGAACGGTGAGAATGGACTGAGTCAGGAAGCAAGTTATTTCATAGGAGGAATTATGGCGCATATTCAGGCGATTACACTGATCACCAATCCGATTGTAAATTCTTATAAAAGACTCGTGACAAGAAGAAAACCGGTATTTCGGATTCCGGCAGAGCGCGGGGAGAAAACGAGAGTTGAGTTGCGAAGTCCAGATCCATCTGCCAATCCATATCTCGCATTTGCAGTGTGTCTTGCGGCTGGATTAGAAGGAATTGAAAAGAAGATCCTTCCGCCGGAACACATGGAAAAATATAATGAGTTACTTCCCGGAAGTCTCCTGGAAGCAGTCAGAGCTTTTGAAGAGGATACATTTGTTCAAAATGTTTTGGGAGAAGATTTATCAGCCAAATATGTTATGGCAAAGAAAAATGAATATCAGCAGTTCCGAGAGTATGTGACAGGCTGGGAACTGGAAAAATATTTGCACAAGATTTGAGTCTTTCTGTAATGAATAACCCGTTGAGCCGAAGGAGGTAAATATGAGTAAAATTATTGTTGTGTTTCCCAAAAAGGATACAGCAACGAATATTCGTAATATCTTAGTGCGAAATGGTCTGGCAGTTACAGGAATCGGGACGACAGGAGCCCAGGCAATACAAAGTGCGGAGACGTTGGATGAAGGAATTGTGATTTGCGGTTATAAGATGCTGGATATGATGTATACGGAATTGCGGGAATATCTGCCGGATACATTTGAGATGCTCGTGATCGCATCTCCGGATAAATGGGGAGATGGGATTGTAAACGGCGTGGTAGGACTTACGATGCCGCTGAAGGTGCATGATTTGCTCAGCACGCTGAACATGATGCTGCAGGCGATAGAAAGGCGGAGAAAGAAGAGGAATGCGAAGCCGAAAGCCCGCAGCGAGAAAGAACAGGCGTTACTGAGAGAAGCGAAAGTATTACTGATGAACCGTAACAACATGACTGAGGACGAGGCTCATCATTATTTGCAAAAATGTAGTATGGACAGTGGAACAAATATGGTAGAGACGGCACAGATGGTACTAAGTGTTATGTCAGGATAAGAGAGTTAGGAGAAATGAAATGAAATTTACGAAAATGCAAGGTTTGGGAAACGATTACGTATATGTGAATTGTTTTAAAGAGACTATTGAAAATCCGCCAGAGATGGCGAAAAAGGTAAGCAACCGGAATTTTGGAATCGGTTCAGACGGATTGATCATGATTAATCCGTCTGATGTGGCTGATTTTGAGATGGAGATGTACAACGCGGATGGTTCGAGAAGTGAGATGTGCGGGAACGGAATCCGCTGTGTTGGAAAGTATGTGTATGATTACGGTCTGACAGAGAAAGAGCACATCTCTGTTGAGACACTTGCCGGAATCAAATATTTAGATTTGACGGTGGAAGATGGAAAAGTGAAACTTGTAAAAGTAGATATGGGAAGTCCGGAGCTTGTGCCGGAAAATATTCCGATTGTGGCGGATGGGAACCGTGTGATTGATGAGCCTATCAACGTGAATGGAACTGAGTATCGTATGACCGGAGTCTCAATGGGAAATCCTCATGCGGTCGTCTATGTAGAAGATGTGAAAGGACTTGATATTGAGACAATCGGTCCGGCATTTGAGAATCATGAGCGTTTTCCGAATCGTGTGAATACAGAATTTGTGAAAGTGCTTGATCGAAATACAGTTGAGATGCGTGTGTGGGAACGTGGATCGGGAGAGACGATGGCCTGCGGAACGGGAGCGTGTGCAGTCGCAGTCGCATGTATTCTAAATGGATTTACAGAAGATAAAGTGACAGTAAAATTACTTGGAGGGGATTTACAAATCGAATGGGATAAAGAGGCGGACAAGATATATATGACCGGTCCGGCGGAAGTTTCATTTGACGGAGAAATAAACCTATAAACGGAGGAAAAAGAATATGTTTAAAATAAATGACAACTATTTGAAACTGCCGGGAAGCTATCTGTTTTCGACAATTGCAAAGAAAGTGGCTGCCTACACACAGGCAAATCCGGAACAGTCAATCATCCGGCTTGGAATCGGCGATGTGACACAACCGCTTGCTCCTGCGATTATTGATGCACTTCATACGGCGGTAGACGAGATGGGAGTGTCGGAGACATTTCATGGCTATGCGCCGGATTTGGGATATGAATTTTTAAGAAGTGCAATCGCAAAAAATGACTATGTCCAAAGAGGCTGCGACATCTCAGCGGACGAGATTTTTATTTCAGATGGTGCAAAATGCGATTCCGGAAATATTCAGGAGATTTTCAGTAAAGACAATAAAATTGCAGTATGTGATCCGGTTTACCCTGTGTATGTGGATACGAATGTCATGGCAGGGCGCACCGGAGTGTATGATGCAAAGACAGAGATGTGGAGCGATGTGATCTATATGCCATGTACTGCTGAAAATGGATTTGCACCGGAATTGCCAAAGGAGACACCGGATATCATCTATCTTTGTTTCCCGAATAACCCTACAGGTTCGACGATTACAAAAGAACAACTGCAGGTGTGGGTTGATTATGCGAATAAAGTCGGAGCTGTCATCATATATGATGCGGCGTATGAGGCATACATTTCAGAAGAAGATGTGCCGCACAGTATCTATGAATGTGATGGGGCGAGAACTTGCGCAATCGAACTTCGCAGTTTTTCAAAAAATGCCGGATTCACAGGTGTCCGTCTTGGATTTACAGTTATTCCAAAAGAGTTGAAATGTGGAGATGTGACACTGCATTCACTGTGGGCGAGACGTCATGGCACAAAATACAATGGGGCGCCGTATATCGTTCAGCGAGCAGGAGAGGCCGTGTATTCAGAGGCTGGAAAGGCGCAGCTGAAAGAGCAGGTGGCGTACTATATGAAAAATGCAAAGACGATTTCGAATGGCCTGAAAGAAGCGGGATACACTGTATCAGGTGGAGTCAATGCGCCATATATCTGGCTGAAAACACCTGATCAGATGACTTCGTGGGAGTTTTTTGATTATCTGTTAGAGAATGCAGGAATTGTTGGAACACCTGGATCTGGATTTGGTCCGAGCGGAGAAGGGTATTTCCGACTGACAGCGTTTGGAACATATGAAAATACAGTTGCAGCGATCGAGCGGATTCAAAAATTGTAATAAAACAAAGGAACGTGGGAAAAATTCTCACGTTCCTTAAAAAATAATTATCTATTTAAAATTAATTTTGTCAATTCAACTGGCTCTACAATTTTTCCGTCTTTGTATACACGCATGTTACCAGAAGCGATCTCATCAATTAAGATTACTTCGTCGTTGTTGTAACCAAATTCGAATTTGATATCCCATAAATCAAGACCGATTGATTTTAAATCATCAGCAACGATCTTTGTGATCTTTAATGTCTGTTCTTTCATGCTTTCGAACATCTCAGGTGTCATGATTCCCAGAGCTGCAAGACCTTCACTTGTAACAAGTGGATCGCCAAGAGCGTCATTTTTGAAAGTACATTCTACATATCCACCGTCTAATACAGTTCCGTCCTCCATGTACTCTCCGTATCTGCGGATAAAGCTTCCTGTTGCAACAAGGCGGCAGATTACTTCAAGTCCGTGTCCGAATACAGTTGCTGGAAGTACTTCCATAGTAGCTTCTTCTACATTCGCACTTACATAGTGTGTTTTGATTCCGGCTTCTTTTAATAATTCAAAATAATGAACAGAAGTCTCTAAGTTTGCTTTTCCGATTCCTTCGATTGTTAAACCAACAGCGTTTTCGCCTGGATCAAATACTCCGTCTTTTCCAGTACAGTCATCTTTAAATTTTAATAATACATTTCCGTTGTCAAGGCTAAATACGTCTTTTGTTTTTCCTTCATAAATCTTTTTCATCTTAAAATATCCTTTCTGTGTTTGAATTAAGGGCTAGAATAAAAACCTTACCTTTATTTTTTATCACAAAATTGGAATTTGTACAATTTATTTTTGGTAAAGATTTCAAAAAAAGTGATTTTGTATAAAAAAATAAAAAAAACAGATTAAAAATTAGATACATCGTATCTGTAATTCTATGATGTGTTCATTTGCATCTTCAGACTGATGGATGTCAACCCAAAGAATTTCAAGAACAGGATCAACAGGTGTCAATCCGTTTTTGGATGCATAGTCAAGCATTTTTGGTATATATGTGGCGTTTTGGTTGCAGCTTCCCTGATAGCAAAGTGAAAGATAATTACCGGCGGGAAGAGTGTCGTTTCCGTGCTCATCAATGATAAATACAGCCTGATAATCCTGAAAATGTTGTTTGCGCACATCGTTTAAAGCAAGAAGAGAGCCAATCCGATTATTTCCGATGATATAAAGATTATGTTCATCTTTATTTAACAGCTGCTTGATCAGAACGTCCATCTCCTCATCTGTCTGGTAACCGGACTGTATCATATGGCAATGTCTCGTATGGTGATAAGTCTGCTCTATGATGCCAAGAGGATGGCGCCTGACGTCTTTTAAAGTCTGAAGACGATTTTGAACATTTTCTCTCAGCGCATATAATTCTTTCAGTTTGTTATCAATTGCAGACAATTCCTGTTCAAACAGAGATTCGGTAGAGGTGATGCTGCGGTTATTCAGATAGTCTTTAATCTGTTCCATTGAAAAATCCAGATTTCGCAGGTCACGAATGACATTCAGACGCCAAATATCATGAAGGCTATATAGCCGGTAATCATTTTCGCTGCGCTTGGGAGTCAAAATCCCAAGTTTTTCATAATAACGCAAAGAATCCGTTCCAATGTGATAAAGTTTTGCGATTTCCCCAATTTTAAAATATTTTTTCATAATGCATATCTCCTATTTATTCGCTGGCAGGTACAGAGGTTTCGTCTAAATTGAAATTTTGGACAAAATCAATCAATAGTGACGATACCATAACGGTTATTACAGAAAAAATGATTCGTTCAAAAGGAATGTAAGACAAAGATAATCCAAGTACCAGAAAATCCGTAAACAGATAGGATCTGGAAAGGCGCCAACGCGTCACTTTTGAAATTGTGAGTGCCAGCGCGTCATCACCACCACTTGAACCGCCTTGCCGAACGATCAGACCAACTCCGATTCCGACAAAAATACCTCCAAGCAAAGCGCAGACAAGTGGATAAGGTGTCAGATTCGGAATGACCGGAGGGAATAATTCCCAAATTTCAAAAAACAAAGAGACGCTGAGCGTAGAGATAATGGAAATCTTGATAAATCTACCGCCCAAATATTTGAAGGCAAGCAGATAGCAGGAAATATCCAGTATCGGAGTGATAACAGAAGGAGAGATGCCAAACCAGTGATTGATAAGCAGCATCATGCCAAGCACGCCTCCTTCGGTAATTCCTGTCTGTTGATGAATATTGTAAATTCCAAAAGAACAAATGGCAGCGCCAAGTACGATCCATGTGATCTTTTTAAGAGTAAATCCGTCTGTGAACCGTTCCCAAATCGTTTTCATTATGAAGTACCTCCTAGATTTGATAATCAAATGGTAAACCTTAGTATAATGCCAAGGTCAAGGGATTTCTAGTGCGAATTGTAAGAAAAAACAAAAAAATAAAAAAAATTTAAAAAAGTGCTTGCAATTTTTTGAAATATATGTATAATAATATTTGTTCGCAAGAGAACACAGAACATTGCGGAATGGTGTAATGGTAGCACAGCAGACTCTGACTCTGTTAGTAGGGGTTCGAATCCCTTTTCCGTAGTTACAAAAAACGGAGTGTGGCTCAGCTTGGTAGAGCGCTACGTTCGGGACGTAGAGGTCGCGTGTTCGAATCACGTCACTCCGATTTTTTATTGGAATATTGTTTAGCGATAAGCTTTGAGATGAGATGGCAGAGATTATGTTATTTTATCTGAAAGCTTATTTTTTGTTGCGCAGGAAATCTTTAGTGCTTATTTTGGTAGAATACTATTGCTTAAATGCGGAAAAAAAGTTACTATATTTACTATAAGAAAAGAGAATATAGAAAAGAAAGAGAGAACGCGCATGAAAAAAGTAGAAAAAAGAAACTTTCAAAGTGTAAAAACAAAGCCGGGGTATGTCCGTACGGCGTTGCCTTTATTGTTATTGGTTGTTTTTGCGATTATGGGCTTGGTAATCGTGGAGATGATTATGGAAAAAGATTCTTACAAACCAGGAAAGATTACGGGTACTCATTACGAAAGTGAGATGCTGGGTATTTCTTTTGACGCGCCGGAAGGATTTGAGATGCCTTCTCAGGATCAGATTGATGAGCAATTGAAATCAAGTGTTTCTTTTGCTAATGTAATGAAAAGTACAAGTGGAAGACGCATGGAGATGGCAGCGATATCGGAAAAAGGAACATCTGTCAGTGTGATTACATGGAACATGGAAGGTGACGATATGTCGGCAGAACAATATGTGGAGTCCAGTAAAAAGACGGTTATGCAGCAATATGAGACGAAAGTAAAATTTACAAATGACGGAGAGATATTTTCAAAAAAAATTGCAGGTGAGACATACGAATGTCTGAAACTTGATTTTACATCGGATGACACAAAGCGATGCAGTGAGTCGTATGTCCGTATGGTAGATGGATATGCGGTGCTGATCGGTATTGCGTATGGACCTGAGAATACAGCGGAGCGAGATGCTGTTTTAGAGGCTGTAAAAGCATTGTAAAAAGAGAGGGGAAAAGATGTTTGGAGAAGTGATCAGACTATGGGAAAACGGAGAATATTCGTATCCGCTTGCATGTGGATTTGTACCGAATCTGGTGAGTTATATTCATGAAGATGAAAAAATCAGACCTTGCATGATCATCGTTCCGGGCGGTGGGTATCGATTTGTCTCGCAGCGGGAAGGTGAGATTGTGGCAAGAACGTTTTATGATAAGGGATATAACACGTTTGTGCTGACGTATACGACTGATTTGACGATGACAGAACCGTTAAAGGAGCAGCCGATGAAAGATTTGGCGCGTGCCATCCGCAAGATCAGGCAGGGAGCGGAACGATATCAGATAGATCCGGAAAAAGTTATTTTGTGTGGATTTTCGGCAGGTGGTCATCTTTGCGCAAGCGTGTGTGTACACTATGAAGATATTCAGGATGAGCACAGAGTGTATAAACATTTCTCGTGCAGACCGGACGCGGTAATTTTATCCTATCCGGTTATTACTTCCGGAGTATATGCGCATAGAGGTTCGTTTGAAGCGTTATACGGAAAAGAGCCTTCTGAAAAAGAGATGGAATATATGTCGCTGGAAAAACATGTGACAGAGAAAATGCCGCCTTGCTTTGTGTGGCACACGGTAGATGATCAGACCGTGCCGGTGGAGAACAGCCACTTGTTTGCAAGAGCCTGTAAAGATCAGGGCGTTTTGTATGCGTTCCACATATTTTCACATGGAAAGCATGGCTTGTCACTTGCCAATGAACAGTGGGCGAGCAGAGAATGCGGAGGCGCATATACAAAAGAGCAGATGCAGCTTTTAGTAAAAAGTATCGAAAATGGAACGATTACATTGCCGAAAGAGGCAGAAGAAAAAGTTTATGAAGAAGTCACAAAGGTTCGACCGAAAGATGAACCGAATGAGGAAGTGTCTATTTGGCCGGAGCTTGCCGACCGTTGGGTGAAAGCAATTTTGGTAAACGTTAAGAGGAATGTCCGATAAAGGAGGAGCCTGATGAGAAGACGAAGATGTAGCTTATGCGGCGGAAAACTGGTAAACAATAAATGCGTGGAGTGTGGTCTGGACAATTCAAAAAGTGATACATCTTACAGAGTGAATGAAAGCAAATGCACTCATGAGCCTTTGACGCATGTACATCATGAGGCGGAGAAAGTTTCGAAAGTCCATACTGTGGAGAAGAAGCCGGCAAAACAATTTCAGAAGGGCAAACATACGGTTAAGATTTTCGTTGTCATAGGGATTCTGATATTTGTAATCACTGGATTTGCCCAAATTGCTCAAAAGATACAAATGAGCAGTTGGAAAGAAGAATCTGTGGAGGAATATGATCCATATAAGTATTTGGAGAAGACACTGCCTGAGACAGGAGAGCACTTTGAGGAGACCTACACGGGAGGAGAATATATTGTCGGGCTGCATATTCCGGAGGGGCAGTACCGGGTAGAATTGTTATCAGGAAGTGGAAGCGTTGATTTGGAAGATAGTGAAAACCATGTGTACTATTCTGAATTTTTGGCAGATGCACAAGAGGAAGGTGTCGAAAGAGAGATAGAAGATTTCCGTTTGTTTGCAGGGGCGAAAGTAGATATAGATTCACAGTTGGAAGTAAGATTCATCTCTGAGAATGCACAGGTGCAAGGAATGAAATCGGGAATGGAAAATCCTTTGACAGAAAGCGTGGAGATCAAAGAGGATGTGGTTGCGGGGAAAGATTTTCCGGCGGGAGTTTATGATGTCACGTTTCGGCGTCCTGATGAAGAGGAGTATGGAATGGGATATATGAAATACATTGTGCCGGGTACCATTCGCGAAGAGGATATTGAAGAGTATGAAATAAGCACAGGAAGTGTGCTGCTTGGAGAACCGGGGGAAATTTACCACAACGTGGTGTTGCCGGAAGGAACGACCGTGACGGTGGAAGAAGGAATTATCATTCTCACACCGAGTGAGAAAATTGAATCGGAAGATTATGGGGCATATTATGCAGATCAGTATGTAGAATAGTATCAGGGG
>OAWF01000452.1_pt1 | contig 25484 bp, 25 predicted proteins | sample 1495411 | NCBI WGS metagenome assembly OAWF01 (sample SAMEA2580150, study PRJEB22360) | human gut metagenome | biome: human gut; feature: human-associated habitat; material: faeces | place: Denmark | collected 2008/2010 | reverse complement strand
CTTCAGGATGCGATCTGCACGACCTTTTGCACGCGGCATAATGCGCTTCATGCTCGGGCCTTCGTCTACGAAAATTTTCGTAACTTTCAGATCGTCAATGTCAGCGCCATCGTTGTGTTCAGCGTTAGCAATGGCAGATTCCAGAACTTTCTTGACCAGTACAGCCGCTTTCTTGTTGGTGTAGGTCAAAATATCCAGAGCCTGCGACACTTTCTTACCGCGAATCAGGTCAGCAACAAGGCGAACCTTCTGAGCAGAAGAACGAGCATGGCGATGTTTAGCGATAGTTTCCATCTCTTCCTCCTACCTTATTTCTTCTTCGCTTTTTTATCAGCAGCGTGGCCGCGATAAGTACGAGTCGGTGCGAATTCACCCAGTTTGTGACCGACCATTTCGTCGGTTACAAATACCGGAACGTGCTGACGACCATTATGGACAGCGATGGTCAAACCGATCATGTTAGGAAAGATCGTTGAACGACGGGACCAAGTGCGCAGGGGCTTCTTGTCTCCGCTTTCCACCGCTTTCTCTACCTTCTTCAGCAAGTGCAGGTCAATAAAAGGACCTTTCTTGAGAGAACGTGGCATGGCTTATCCTCTAAAATTATTTGCTACGGCGACGTACGATGAATTTATCAGTACGCTTGTTGCTGCGGGTCTTCTTACCTTTGGTCTGAACGCCCCACGGAGTTACCGGGTGCTTACCAAAGTTACGACCTTCACCACCACCATGTGGGTGGTCTACCGGGTTCATCGCGGTACCGCGAACGGTCGGACGAACACCACGCCAGCGTGCAGCACCTGCTTTACCCAGAACGCGCAGCATATGCTCAGCATTGCCAACTTCGCCCAGAGTTGCACGGCAGTCTGCTTCTACTTTACGCATTTCACCAGAACGCAGACGCAGGGTGACATAAGCACCATCACGAGCAACGATCTGAACGTAAGTACCAGCGGAACGTGCCAGCTGACCGCCTTTACCTGGTTTCATTTCTACGTTATGAACAGTAGAACCAACCGGGATGTTGCGCATCGGCAGGGTGTTACCTGGTTTGATTGCAGCATCAACGCCAGACTGAATCTGGTCGCCAGCTTTCAGGCCTTTAGGGGCCAGGATGTAACGGCGTTCACCGTCTTTGTACAGAACCAGCGCGATGTTCGCGGAACGGTTCGGATCGTACTCAAGACGTTCAACAACTGCCGGGATACCGTCTTTGTTGCGTTTGAAGTCAACAATACGGTAAGCCTGCTTGTGGCCACCACCGATATGACGAGTGGTGATACGGCCATTGTTGTTACGACCACCGGATTTGCTGTTTTTTTCCAGCAACGGAGCAAAAGGTTTGCCCTTGTGCAGCTCAGGGTTAACCACTTTAACTACGTGGCGACGACCCGGAGATGTCGGTTTACATTTAACAACTGCCATTGTATTACTCCTCCGACTTACTCAGCGCCGCCAACGAAGTCCAGATTCTGGCCTTCTTTCAGGGTGACGTAAGCTTTTTTCCAGTCGCTACGACGACCGATACGCTGTCCGTGACGTTTAACTTTCCCTTTAACTACCAGGGTGTTAACGACTTCGACTTCGACTTCAAACAGTTTCTGCACAGCAGCTTTGATTTCTGCTTTGGTCGCGTCTTTAGCAACTTTGAGTACGATGGTGTTGGATTTTTCCATCGCAGTAGACGCTTTTTCAGAAACGTGCGGTGCACGCAGCACCTTCAGCAGACGTTCTTCACGAATCATGCCAGCATCTCCTCAACTTGCTTAACAGCATCAGCAGTCATTACGACTTTGTCGAAGGCGATCAGGCTAACCGGGTCGATACCAGTTGCATCGCGTACGTCAACCTTGTGCAGGTTGCGCGCAGCCAGGAACAGGTTCTCGTCCAGCTCACCGGTGATGATCAGCACATCTTCCAGAGCCATGTCTTTCAGTTTCTGTGCCAGCAGCTTAGTTTTCGGCGCTTCTACAGAGAACTTCTCGACAACGATCAGACGATCCTGACGTACCAGTTCGGACAGGATGCTTTTCAGCGCGCCGCGGTACATCTTCTTGTTAACTTTTTGACTGTGGTCCTGCGGACGAGCAGCAAAGGTCACGCCACCAGAACGCCAGATCGGGCTCTTGATAGAACCAGAACGCGCACGGCCGGTGCCTTTCTGGCGCCACGGTTTTTTACCGGAACCAGTTACTTCAGCACGAGTCTTCTGAGCACGAGTACCCTGACGAGCACCAGCTGCATAAGCAACAACAACCTGGTGAACCAGCGCTTCGTTGAAATCACGACCGAAGGTAGTTTCGGAAACAGTCAGCGCGCTCTGCGCGTCTTTCAATACTAATTCCATTGCTATCTCCTTACGCCTTCACAGCTGGTTTAACGATCAGGTCGCTACCGGTTGCACCCGGGACAGCGCCTTTAACCAGCAGCAGGTTGCGCTCAGCGTCAACGCGTACTACGTCAAGGCTCTGAACGGTTACACGTTCGTTACCCATCTGACCTGCCATTTTCTTGCCTTTGAACACTTTGCCCGGAGTCTGGTTCTGACCGATAGAACCCGGAACGCGGTGAGACAAGGAGTTACCGTGAGTAGCGTCCTGGGTACGGAAGTTCCAGCGCTTAACGGTACCTGCGAAACCTTTACCTTTAGAGGTGCCAGTTACGTCAACTTTTTTAACGTCAGCAAACAGTTCAACGCTAATGCTCTGACCTACAGTGAACTCTTCGCCTTCAGCCAGGCGGAATTCCCACAGACCACGGCCAGCTTCTACGCCAGCTTTAGCGAAGTGTCCAGCTTCAGGCTTGGTCACACGGTTAGCTTTTTTAGCACCGGTGGTCACCTGAATAGCACGGTAGCCATCGTTAGCCAGGTCTTTAACCTGAGTAACGCGGTTTGCTTCAACTTCGATTACGGTTACTGGGATAGAAACGCCGTCTTCTGTGAAGATACGGGTCATACCCACTTTTTTACCGACTAAACCAATCATTGTTTCAACCTCTCAATCGCTCAATGACCTGATTAACCCAGGCTGATCTGCACGTCTACACCGGCAGCCAGATCCAGACGCATCAGAGCATCAACGGTTTTCTCGGTTGGCTCAACGATGTCAACCAGACGCAAGTGAGTACGGATTTCGTACTGATCGCGCGCGTCTTTGTTGACGTGCGGGGAGATCAGAACAGTGAAGCGCTCTTTGCGTGTCGGCAGCGGGATCGGACCACGGACCTGCGCACCAGTGCGCTTAGCAGTCTCGACGATTTCCGCGGTTGCTTGATCGATCAGACGATGATCAAACGCTTTCAGGCGGATACGGATTCTTTGGTTCTGCATGAGACCAGAGCTCCAATTATTTTATAAACGAAAATGATTACTCCTCAGACCCATTACGATTGATGGGAGAGTGTAACCGTTCTTACGTAGCTCCCCGATTGGGAGCATTGTTAGGTAGCCAAATTCGGCTAACTGAGGTTCAGATTGAACCTGCTGTCAACTACGACAAGCCCGCGCATTATACATACTTAACCACCGAACGCAAGCGTATTGCTAGTAAAGTAAACAGCCTTTGGGTTATCTCTCAAGTTCGTTCAGCGCATTTTTGACACGCTCTCTTAAACCGGCTTTCTCGTCGCTTTCTTCTACAGTATTTTCTTCGTCTTCAGAAGAAGAGGGGGCATTCTCAACCGCGACGCCTGGTTCATCTTCCTCCTCGACGGATTCGACGACGGGGAGTGGCTGTTTTTTTGAAAAAATAGTGTTGTGTTGATTGTTTAAAAGCGGGCGTTTCAGCATCTACAGTGACTTCTGCTTTTACTATCCAAAGTGCCCATAGCTGCCGGGCATACCCACCAACCAACACCATTCCTGCAAACCACAGGCAAATCAGCAATAAACAAATGACATATATTATGGTGCTGTGTTTTTGTCGGGAGAAGATACCAGGGTGACCCGTTTCTTTCTGCTCACGCGCGGCGATATAGAATTCAAACATGTCATTTCCCCTTCACTGTTGTTTCTGGGGAAATATTTGCTTCATCCCGATATAAGTAGGCACTCTCCCCCGCCACCTGCCAGAGATGTACTAACGTTGAAAAGCCAACAACACCGTCAGTTTTCAAGTGATGGCTTTTTTGAAATTGCTTTATTTTTTCTACCAACAAGGGACGCCACTCTGCCGAAGATTCTGTCGAAATATGCAATGCGCGGTTTAACATCGTTTCCAGCCAGAGAATCTCTTCCTCGCTGCTATCACGCATAATGGTACTCTCCCCTTCCGGCGACATTTTCCACAACAGAAGATAATCACCCGTCCATACCAACTCAAACCATTTATGTGTCAGCGTCCAGGTTTGCTGCCCTACGAGTACATCAACGGTAGCATCACCGACGCGAACGACCACAACAGGCAATTTTTTGTCCCCGACTTTAAGCGATGCGATCCAGGGCAAATTCTGATCTACCAATGTTTGTAAAGAAGCGTTCCCACTTTTACATACCAGCCCCGCTCTTACTGCCTGATCGCACCAGGCCGAATCGGCTGGAACCTCGTACCCCCATACGCCGTATAACACGCTTAGCGCCTCACTATCGCGCATCACCACATGAGCAATATCCTTAGTCATATCTTGTTTAACTACTGGCGTTACGGGTATCAGCCACGCAGGAACGGGTAACGGAGCTGTGAAAGAGGACAGCAGTAGCCAACCACAGGTAAGTGCGAGAATGGTTCCACTCATCACCACGGCAAGCTGCATTTTCCGGGGGCGCTTATCACCTAATACGCGGTAAATCATTCGCCATTGTTTTGCAGTGAAAACGCGGGTCTGCTCGGCTTGCTGTAATAAGCTAATTGTTTCGCCGGCAAGCGCCAGCTTTCTGCGATCTCCCCGACATAATAAAGCTATCCGTTTCAGAACTCTGGCGGTTAAAAGGAGATCGGGCTGGTCAATATTCTGACCTTCAAGGATGCTTGCCTTAAGCTCGTGCTCCGTCAGACGACCTGTCGAGACAAGTTCAATGCCCTGTTTTTTAAAATCACGTTCAACTTTTCGATCGGGTCTGCCGATCAGCAAAAATTGACCGTCAGGAATAAGAGATATCGCGCGTTGGAGATCATCAAGTATGCGGCGGTGATTCAGGTGAGCATTTTCAATAATAATAAGAGGGCAGCGACTATCAGTTCGATGAAGTGCATGCAGTAATTGACCCGCCATCTCATCTCGCGTCCAGGCGCTGTCACGGCAGCCCTGTTCAGCCGCATTATCGTCGGTAACGATCCATGCGGCCTTACCTTGCCAGGAAACAACGAGGCTTAAAGTAATCACACGGCGATGTTTATCTTTTTGTAGTTGCTGCGCCAGCCAGGTTTTTCCACTTCCAGCCTCACCCAACAAATAGCACAGACGCCAGGTCTGACGTTTCTCACGCAACCAGGAAAGAATGACTTCTCTTCTCGTAGACATAGAACTTCCTGTTTTAATTATTGATTATCCTTAATCATAAAAATAATGTATGTATTTATTAATTAAATACATATTACTAATATAAATAAATTTTGCTTGATTCATGCAAGCGGCATTAATACTATTTATACTAACGTCAATATACAACCCACCCAATCTATTTTATTAGAACATACATCGTGCCCACACTACCTTTCCCTTTCCATCTGGCGAATCATAATAAAGATGCTGCCATCAATATATTGATTATATTTATAAGCATAGGGTTGATTATTTTTAATGTGAATTATTTCCATACAACTATAGTTAAAAATGAACAGATCATTAATCAACCAACAAATGCATTTCAGTCTGAATTCAGCCTTGCCGCTTTATGGCGCAACGAAAATCATGCTGGGGTAAAAGATGCAAATCCCGTGGCAGTTAATCAGGAAACACCTAAGCTCTCTATAGCGCTTAATGGCATTGTACTCACATCGAATGATGAGACTTCTTTTGTCTTAATTAATGAGGGGAACGAACAAAAGCGATACTCCCTCAACGAAGCCCTTGAGTCAGCGCCGGGAACGTTTATTAGAAAAATAAATAAAACCAGCGTTGTGTTTGAAACTCACGGGCATTACGAAAAAGTAACTCTCCATCCAGGGCTACCTGACATCATCAAGCAGCCTGATTCGGAAAATCAAAATGTACTCGCCGATTATATTATCGCCACACCTATACGTGATGGAGAACAGATATACGGTCTTCGATTGAATCCTCGTAAGGGTCTCAATGCATTTACCACCAGCTTGCTGCAACCTGGGGATATCGCCCTCAGGATCAATAATCTTTCGCTGACCCACCCTGATGAGGTTTCACAGGCATTAAGTTTACTGCTAACTCAACAAAGTGCTCAGTTTACAATTCGTCGCAACGGCGTACCCCGCTTGATAAATGTTTCCGTCGCGGAACTTACAGGAATGAATGGACAGCGCAATGAAGGGACTCAATAAAATCACCTGCTGCTTGCTGGCAGCACTACTCATGCCTTGTGCAGGACACGCTGAGAACGAACAATACGGCGCTAACTTCAATAACGCCGATATCCGCCAGTTCGTGGAAATAGTGGGTCAGCATCTTGGCAAAACGATCCTGATCGACCCTTCGGTACAGGGAACCATTTCCGTACGCAGTAATGATACGTTTAGCCAACAGGAGTACTACCAGTTCTTTTTAAGTATTCTTGATCTTTACGGTTATTCCGTGATCACACTGGACAATGGTTTTCTGAAAGTGGTGCGCTCAGCTAATGTAAAAACATCGCCAGGGATGATTGCTGACAGTTCTCGTCCAGGCGTAGGTGATGAGTTGGTCACCCGAATCGTACCGCTTGAGAACGTTCCTGCTCGTGACCTGGCTCCCCTGCTCCGCCAGATGATGGATGCGGGTAGCGTCGGTAATGTTGTGCATTATGAACCCTCCAACGTTCTTATTCTGACCGGTCGTGCCTCCACCATTAATAAACTGATTGAAGTCATAAAGCGCGTTGATGTCATCGGCACAGAGAAGCAGCAAATTATTCATCTGGAATATGCATCAGCGGAAGATCTCGCCGAGATTCTTAATCAATTAATCAGCGAAAGCCACGGTAAAAGCCAGATGCCTGCCCTCCTTTCCGCGAAGATTGTGGCGGATAAGCGAACCAACTCTCTTATCATCAGCGGGCCGGAAAAAGCACGCCAGCGCATAACTTCATTACTGAAAAGCCTTGATGTAGAAGAGAGCGAGGAAGGAAATACCCGGGTCTATTACCTGAAATATGCTAAAGCCACGAATCTGGTGGAAGTGCTAACCGGTGTTTCCGAAAAGCTGAAAGATGAAAAAGGGAATTCGCGTAAGCCTTCTTCTACTTCTGCGATGGATAATGTGGCCATTACCGCCGATGAACAGACCAACTCGTTGGTCATTACCGCTGACCAGTCCGTCCAGGAGAAACTCGCCACGGTAATTGCGCGTCTGGATATTCGCCGTGCACAGGTGCTGGTTGAGGCAATCATCGTCGAAGTTCAGGATGGAAATGGACTCAACCTCGGCGTGCAATGGGCGAATAAAAACGTTGGCGCACAGCAATTTACCAATACGGGATTACCGGTTTTTAACGCTGCGCAAGGTGTAGCTGATTATAAAAAGAATGGCGGGATCACCAGCGCGAATCCTGCCTGGGATATGTTTAGCGCCTACAATGGCATGGCTGCAGGCTTCTTCAATGGCGACTGGGGCGTATTGTTGACTGCGCTGGCCAGTAACAATAAAAATGACATCCTCGCCACCCCGAGCATCGTAACGCTGGATAATAAACTCGCGTCCTTCAACGTTGGTCAGGATGTGCCGGTGCTATCCGGCTCTCAGACCACTTCTGGGGATAACGTCTTTAATACTGTCGAACGCAAAACGGTGGGCACAAAACTCAAAGTCACTCCGCAGGTCAATGAAGGCGACGCGGTACTGCTCGAAATAGAGCAGGAGGTTTCCAGCGTTGACTCTTCGTCTAATTCGACGCTCGGCCCGACATTTAACACCCGTACTATTCAAAACGCCGTGCTGGTTAAAACCGGTGAAACGGTGGTCCTGGGCGGATTGCTGGATGATTTTTCTAAAGAGCAAGTGTCAAAGGTTCCTCTGCTTGGCGATATTCCTTTAGTGGGACAACTCTTCCGCTATACCTCGACCGAGCGCGCTAAACGCAACCTGATGGTATTTATCCGTCCGACGATTATCCGTGACGATGATGTTTATCGCTCACTGTCAAAAGAGAAATACACCCGCTACCGCCAGGAGCAACAGCTGCGAATCGACGGGAAATCAAAAGCGCTGATTGGCTCGGAAGATTTGCCGGTGCTGGATGAGAACACGTTCAACAGTCACGCTCCTGCGCCATCGTCACGGTGAGGCATTCTTATGAGAATTCACTCACCGTACCCCGCCAGTTGGGCGCTGGCACAACGAATTGGTTATCTCTATTCAGAGGGCGAGATTATTTATCTCGCCGATACGCCATTCGAACGGTTACTCGATATTCAACGTCAGGTTGGCCAGTGCCAGACCATGACCAGCTTGTCACAGGCTGATTTTGAAGCCCGGCTGGAAGCGGTGTTCCATCAGAATACCGGTGAGTCGCAACAGATTGCGCAAGATATCGATCAATCCGTCGATCTTCTCTCGCTTTCGGAAGAGATGCCCGCAAATGAAGATCTCCTGAATGAAGATTCAGCGGCACCGGTTATCCGCTTGATCAATGCTATTTTGAGTGAGGCCATCAAAGAAACCGCCTCCGATATCCACATTGAAACCTATGAAAAAACAATGTCGATCCGTTTTCGCATCGACGGCGTTTTGCGGACAATTTTACAGCCAAACAAAAAACTGGCGGCACTGCTTATCTCCCGAATTAAGGTCATGGCTCGTCTTGATATCGCCGAAAAACGTATTCCACAGGATGGACGTATTAGTTTGCGTATCGGGCGACGTAACATAGATGTCCGCGTATCCACACTGCCGTCCATCTATGGTGAACGCGCCGTGCTCCGTCTGCTGGATAAAAACAGCCTCCAGCTTTCATTGAACAACCTGGGGATGACGGCAGCGGATAAACAGGATTTAGAAAATCTCATCCAGCTTCCACACGGTATTATCCTGGTGACCGGACCGACAGGCTCCGGTAAAAGTACCACGCTCTACGCCATTCTTTCGGCGCTGAATACTCCCGGCCGCAATATTCTGACGGTAGAAGATCCCGTGGAATATGAACTGGAAGGCATAGGACAAACGCAGGTGAATACCCGTGTGGATATGTCTTTCGCTCGCGGCCTGCGCGCCATACTTCGCCAGGACCCGGATGTCGTCATGGTGGGGGAAATTCGTGATACAGAAACCGCGCAAATTGCGGTTCAGGCCTCGCTCACCGGCCATCTGGTACTCTCAACACTCCACACTAACAGTGCATCAGGCGCAGTGACCCGGCTCCGCGACATGGGCGTCGAATCATTCCTGCTTTCGTCTTCACTGGCAGGGATTATCGCGCAACGTCTGGTTCGTCGTCTGTGTCCGCAATGCCGACAATTCACGCCTGTATCGCCGCAACAAGCGCAGATGTTTAAACATCATCAGCTCGCGGTGACGACAATTGGCACTCCCGTAGGCTGCCCTCATTGCCATCAATCCGGCTACCAGGGGCGCATGGCGATCCACGAAATGATGGTGGTGACGCCGGAATTGCGGGCCGCTATTCATGAAAATGTGGATGAACAAGCACTGGAGCGACTGGTCCGGCAACAACACAATGCCTTAATCAAAAATGGCCTGCAAAAAGTGATACGCGGTGACACCTCCTGGGATGAGGTTATGCGCGTCGCCAGTGCCACGCTGGAGAACGAAGCATGAATTATCGCTATCGCGCCATGACCCAGGATGGTCAAAAATTGCAGGGGATCATTGATGCTAACGATGAACGTCAGGCACGACTGCGGCTGCGTGAAGAAGGGCTTTTCCTGTTGGATATTCGCCCCCAAAAAAGTTCGGGAGTAAAAACACGTCGCCCGAGGATCAGCCATAGTGAACTAACGCTTTTCACCCGGCAGTTGGCAACCTTAAGCGCAGCGGCATTACCCCTGGAAGAGAGCCTTGCCGTAATTGGTCAACAAAGCAGTAATAATCGACTGGCTGACGTGTTAAATCAGGTACGCAGCGCCATCCTTGAAGGGCATCCCCTTTCCGATGCGTTACAACATTTTCCCACGCTTTTCGATTCGCTCTACCGTACCCTGGTAAAAGCGGGCGAAAAGAGCGGTCTGCTGGCCCCGGTGTTGGAAAAGCTGGCTGATTACAATGAAAACCGGCAGAAAATCCGCAGCAAGCTCATTCAGTCACTGATCTACCCCTGCATGCTCACTACGGTGGCGATTGTGGTCGTGATTATTCTCCTCACTGCTGTCGTGCCCAAAATTACCGAACAGTTCGTGCATATGAAGCAGCAACTGCCACTGAGTACACGCATTCTTTTAGGTCTGAGCGACACGTTGCAACGTACCGGCCCGACATTATTAGCGACAGTATTTATTGTCGCTGTGGGTTTCTGGCTCTGGTTAAAGCGCGGCAATAACCGCCACCGTTTTCATGCCATGTTACTGCGCGTTGCGCTCATCGGCCCGCTGATTTGCGCCATTAACAGCGCACGCTATCTCCGCACTTTAAGTATTTTGCAATCCAGCGGCGTCCCTCTGCTGGATGGGATGAATTTGTCCACCGAAAGCCTCAACAACCTCGAAATTCGCCAGCGCCTGGCAAATGCGGCAGAAAACGTTCGCCAGGGTAACAGCATTCATCTTTCACTGGAACAAACCGCAATTTTCCCGCCGATGATGCTCTACATGGTGGCCTCTGGCGAAAAAAGCGGGCAACTCGGCACGTTAATGGTCAGAGCCGCAGATAACCAGGAGACACTCCAACAAAATCGGATCGCCTTAACGCTCTCCATCTTCGAGCCAGCACTCATTATTACGATGGCACTGATCGTCCTGTTTATTGTCGTGTCGGTACTCCAACCTCTTCTTCAACTTAACTCAATGATTAATTAAGGAAATCATATGCGCGCAACGGATAAGCAACGCGGTTTTACATTACTGGAAATTATGGTGGTAATTGTCATCATTGGCGTACTCGCCAGCCTGGTGGTTCCCAACCTGATGGGCAATAAAGAAAAGGCGGATAAACAAAAAGCCGTCAGCGATATTGTGGCGCTGGAAAACGCCCTGGATATGTACAAGCTCGACAATCATCGCTATCCAACCACAAATCAGGGGCTTGAATCCTTAGTAGAAGCGCCGACACTGCCACCGCTGGCCGCAAACTATAACAAGGAAGGTTATATCAAGCGTCTGCCTGCCGATCCCTGGGGCAATGATTATGTCCTCGTTAATCCTGGTGAGCATGGTGCATACGATCTGCTTTCAGCAGGACCCGATGGTGAAATGGGAACCGAGGACGACATCACCAACTGGGGTTTGAGCAAGAAGAAAAAGTAAGTCAGCGATGAATCAGCAACGCGGGTTTACCCTGCTGGAGATGATGCTGGTGCTGGCGCTGGTCGCTATCACGGCAAGTGTGGTGCTCTTCACATATGGTCGGGAGGATGCCGCCAGCACTCGTGCGCGCGAAACAGCGGCGCGGTTTACCGCTGCACTTGAATTAGCCATCGACCGCGCCACGCTCAGTGGTCAGCCTGTCGGTATCCATTTCTCTGATTCAGCATGGCGCATTATGGTACCGGGCAAAACACCATCAGCCTGGCGCTGGGTTCCATTACAAGAAGATGCCGCAGACGAGAGCAAAAATGACTGGGGTGAAGAACTCTCAATTCAACTTCAGCCATTTAAACCTGATGACAGCAACCAACCGCAGGTGGTGATTCTGGCCGACGGACAAATCACGCCCTTCTCTTTGTTGATGGCTAATGCCGGGACCAGTAAGCCGCTCCTGACGTTAGTCAGTTCAGGCTCATGGCCCCTGGATCAAACGCTCGCCAGAGATACCCGCCCATGAACAAACAATCAGGGATGACACTGCTTGAAGTCTTACTGGCGATGAGTATTTTCACCGCTGTTGCGCTGACTTTAATGAGCAGTATGCAAGGGCAACGAACTGCCATCGAGCGGATGCGTAATGAGACGCTGGCATTGTGGATAGCGGATAACCAGCTTCAGTCACAAGATTCATTCGACGAGGAAAACACGTCCAGTTCTGGCAAAGAGTTAATAAATGGCGAAGAGTTAATAAATGGCGAAGAGTGGAACTGGCGCAGCGATATCCACTCAAGCAAAGACGGCACGCTTCTGGAACACACCATAACGGTGACATTACCCAGCGGTCAGACAACCTCGCTTACGCGCTATCAAAGCATCAATAATAAATCCGGGCAGGCACAAGATGATTAATCGCCAGCAGGGTTTCACATTGCTGGAAGTCATGGCGGCGCTGGCGATTTTCTCAATGCTTAGCGTGCTGGCGTTTATGATTTTTTCTCAAGCTTCCGAGTTGCATCAACGTTCACAGAAAGAAATCCAGCAGTTCAATCAGCTACAGCGCACCATCACCATTCTTGATAACGATCTCCTGCAACTGGTCGCCCGGCGGAATCGGAGTACGGATAAAATCATGGTGTTGGGTGAAGAAGCGATTTTTACCACGCAAAGTCGCGATCCGCTGGCCCCTCTCAGTGAAGCACAAACCTTACTCACTGTTCACTGGTATCTGCGAAATCATACGCTCTACCGTGCTGTTCGTACTTCTGTGGATGGCAGGAAGGATCAACCCGCCCAGGCGATGCTGGAACATGTCGAGAGCTTTCTTCTGGAAAGTAACAGCGGAGAAAGCCAGGAGCTTCCTCTCTCAGTCACGTTACATCTGAAGACTCAGCAATATGGGGCGTTACAGCGCCGTTTTGCATTACCTGAGCAGTTAGCGAGAGAAGAGTCGCCAGCTCAGACGCAGGCCGGGAATAATAACCATGAATAATGAACAACGCGGCGTAGCACTGCTCATTGTACTCATGTTACTGGCGCTCATGGCTGCTCTGGCTGCAGACATGACGATCAGTTTTCACGGCCAGCTTCATCGAACCCGCCAGGTAAACCATCATTTGCAACGGCAATATGATATTGAGCTGGCGGAGAAACTTGCGCTTGCCAGCCTCACCCAGGACGTTAAAGATAACGACAGACAAACCACGTTGCAGCAGTACTGGGCACAACCGCAACAGTTGCAGCTGGAAAATGGCAATACAGTGAAGTGGCAGTTACGCGATGCCCAGCACTGTTTTAATCTCAATGCCTTAGCAAAAATATCTGACGCCCCACTGGCTTCCCCTGATTTCCCCGCCCAGGTATTCAGTGCCCTGCTGATTAACGCCGGTATCGATCGCGGAAACACCGATGAGATCGTGCAATCAATCGCTGACTATATTGATGCCGATGATTCGCCACGCTTTCACGGCGCAGAAGATAACTTTTACCAAAGCCAAACGCCGCCTCGCCATAGCGCCAATCAAATGCTTTTTCTGACCGGTGAATTGCGTCAGATAAAAGGCATAACCGAAAACATCTATCAGCGGCTTATCCCGTATGTCTGCGTTCTCCCGACCTCGGAACTTAGCATCAATCTTAATATGCTAACGGAGAACGATATTCCGCTCTTCAGAGCATTATTCCTCAATAACATCACGGATGCTGACGCTCGGGTCTTATTACAAAAAAGGCCCAGGGAAGGCTGGCTCACCACAGATGCATTTCTTTACTGGGCGCAGCAGGATTTCTCCGGCGTGAAGCCCCTGGTTGCTCAGGTGAAAGGGCATCTCTTTCCCTATAGCCGCTATTTTACGCTGAGTACGGAAAGTATCAGCGACGAACAATCCCAGGGATGGCAAAGCCATATTTTTTTCAACCGTAAACAGCAGAGCGCCCAAATCTATCGGCGTACGCTGCAACTCTACTAATCATAAGGATCGTGATGCCTGAATCGTTGATGGTAATACGTTCTTTCTCGACGCTGCGTAAGCATTGGGAATGGATGACGTTCTCCGCAGATAGCGTATCTTCGGTACATACGCTCACAGACGATCTTCCGCTGGAGTCGCTGGCCGATCAGCCCGGTGCCGGAAATGTTCACCTTTTGATCCCACCTGAGGGTCTTTTATATCGTTCCCTCACGCTGCCCAACGCCAAATACAAACTCACCGCGCAAACATTACAGTGGTTGGCGGAGGAGACATTACCCGACGCCAGCCAAAATTGGCACTGGATGGTTGTCGATAAACAAAACGAAAGTGTCGAGGTGATAGGCATTCAGTCGGAGAAACTCAGTCGTTATCTTGAGCGTTTACATACTGCCGGACTCAACGTGACGCGGGTTTTGCCAGATGGCTGCTATCTTCCCTGGGAAGTAGATAGCTGGACTCTGGTTAACCAGCAAACAAGCTGGCTTATTCGCAGTGCCGCACATGCCTTCAACGAACTGGATGAACACTGGTTACAGCATCTTGCTAACCAGTTTCCGCCAGAGAATATGCGTTGTTATGGTGTAGCGCCTCACGGCGTTGCAGCGGCCAATCCACTTATCCAGCATCCTGAAATACCATCACTGAGTTTGTATTCTGCCGATATTGCATTCCAGCGCTATGACATGCTGCATGGTGTTTTTCGTAAACAGAAAACTGTAAGCAAATCGGGAAAATGGCTCGCCCGCCTGGCAGTAAGCTGTCTCGTTCTCGCCATTCTTTCTTTTGTTGGCAGCCGGGGCATCGCGTTCTGGCAAACGCTTAAGATTGAAGATCAACTTCAGCAACAACAGCAAGAAACCTGGCAACGTTATTTCCCGCAGATCAAACACACCCACAACTTTCGTTTTTACTTTAAGCAGCAACTCGCTCAGCAATATCCTGAAGCTGTACCGTTGCTCTATCATTTACAAACACTTCTGCTTGAACACCCTGAACTGCAGTTAATGGAGGCGAACTATAGCCAGAGGCAAAAGTCGCTGACCTTAAAAATGAGTGCTAAGAGTGAAGCCAATATCGATCGTTTCTGTGAGTTAACACAGTCCTGGCTTCCGATGGAAAAAACAGAAAAAGATCCGGTCAGTGGTGTATGGACAGTAAGGAACTCAGGGAAATGATTAAATCATGGTGGGCAGAAAAATCCACATCGGAAAAACAGATCGTTGCGGCATTGGCGGTTCTCTCGCTCGGCGTTTTTTGTTGGCTTGCGGTGATAAAACCGATAGATACCTACATTGAAGAGCATCAGTCCCACGCGCAAAAAATTAAGAAGGACATCAAATGGATGCAGGATCAAGCGAGCACCCATGGTTTACTCGGTCATCCAGCGCTTACGCAGCCCATCAAAAATATCCTTCTCGAAGAAGCAAAACGTGAGAATTTGACTATCACGCTGGAAAACGGTCCGGACAATACTCTGACAATTAACCCTGTCACAGCTCCCCTCGAAAACGTCTCCCGCTGGCTCACTACGGCACAGATAACATACGGTATTGTTATTGAAGACCTTCAGTTTACTCTTGCCGGAAACGAAGAGATCACCCTCAAGCATTTGTCCTTCAGGGAGCAACAATAATGACAATGCTACTGCCGCTCTTCATTCTGGTTGGTTTTATTGCAGGTTATTTTGTTAATGTCATGGCCTATCACCTCTCGCCTTTGGAGGATAAAACGGCGTTAACGTTTCGCCAGGTATTGGTTCATTTCTGGCAAAAAAAATATGCCTGGCATGATACAGTGCCCCTGATACTTTGCGTTGCTGCTGCTATCGCCTGCGCCCTGGCACCTTTCACGCCCATTGTGACTGGCGCACTCTTTCTCTATTTCTGTTTCGCACTCACGCTCAGTGTTATTGATTTTCGCACTCAGCTCCTGCCCGACAAACTCACCTTACCGCTGCTCTGGCTTGGCTTGGTATTTAATGCGCAGTCTGGATTAATTGATTTACATGATGCGGTTTATGGCGCGGTCGCTGGCTATGGGGTGCTGTGGTGTGTTTACTGGGGCGTCTGGTTAGTTTGTCACAAAGAGGGATTGGGCTACGGTGATTTCAAGCTACTGGCCGCTGCAGGCGCGTGGTGTGGCTGGCAAACGTTGCCAATGATACTGCTGATTGCCTCGCTGGGTGGCATTGGTTACGCCATCGTTTCACAACTTCTGCAACGCCGGACTATAACCACTATCGCATTCGGCCCGTGGCTTGCGCTCGGCAGCATGATAAACCTGGGATATCTGGCCTGGATCTCTTATTAACCGGGAGGGTTCTCCCTCCCGACACGGCTCAACCTTCTTCGCGAATCTGTGCTTGCAGATAATTTTGCAGTCCCATCTTCTGAATCAGATCAAGTTCCGTTTCCAGCCAGTCGATATGGCCTTCTTCATCGCGCAAAATTTCTATCATCATATCGCGGCTGACGTAATCATGAACGCTATCGGCATAACCAATTGCCTCACGCAAATTCTTCGCGCCATCCAGCTCAAGTGCCAGATCAGAACGCAGCATTTCCTCAACATCTTCACCAATGTTCAGTTTGCCCAGGTCCTGTAAGTTTGGAAGACCTTCCAGAAAAAGAATGCGCTCAATATAACGATCGGCGTGTTTCATCTCATCAATGGATTCATGATACTCCACATCATTGAGACGTTTGAGACCCCAGTTTTTAAACATCCGGGCATGAAGAAAGTACTGATTGATTGCGACAAGCTCATTTCCCAACAGTTTGTTGAGATAATTTATAACTTTAGTATCACCTTTCATTTTTTGACTCCTTCGCTTCCACTCTTTGAAGCGTAGAACGGCTTACGAGTAAGTCAAAAAACACACTCCGTTTATGCGGACTCCTTAAACTCCGGCAGTTGCATTAATTCATCCTCCATCACTTCACGCGCGGCCCGGACACATTTACCGCACTGATTGCCGACCGGAATGAATTTTTTTAATTGCTGGAACGAGTGGGGGGAAAACTGACGCACAGCCTGACGAATTTTTTTATCGCTGATACCATTACAAAGACAAACGTACATAGAGACTCCCGTATACTTTTTTCAAAAATAAATGAAAATAGTTCTTATTTCAATTACGGAAAGACTCTTTTTTAAGCAAAGAATAGAAATATGAATAAAAATAATGGGCTACCAAAAGTAGCCCATTGACAAAAAATGCGGCGATACCGGAAGGTATCGCCAACACATTTATTGCTTAGTAAACGGCGCGAAGATTTCGCTAAATGCGTACTTCGGTGCCTGTTCTTTAGTCAGGCCGTGGAATTCCGGAGACAGGTTAGTGCCGCCTGGCAGGTCGCGCGCGATTGACCAGATACCAACCATACCGAGATTACGCTTCTGCGCATCCTGCATGACCAGACGAGCATCAGAGAGATAGAACACCTCGCCCTGAACGTCGTTCACGCCAACCATCGGCGTGGTACCCATCATAGCGTCAATTTCTGCATCGCTCTTGTTGGGATGGAGGCCTTTCAATTGTGAATGCAGGTTGGCAATCGCAGACGTTGCACACTTACCGTGAATGTTCTGGCCTTCGGTATTTGCAGACTGACAAATCGCGTTACCGTAGTCCATTGTCATCACGTTCACACCCGCCAGCTCAACACCTTTCGCTTTGGCATCGCTCAGGACATTCATCCCTTCCGGCGTCAGGCCTGTCGGCAGAATTGGCAAGGTATACCAGATAGCAATATCTTTGCCTTCTGACTTCCATTTATCCTGCACTTTCTTCACAGCAAGGTTACGACGTTCAATAGATGCCTGATCCGCAACCCAGGTGCCTTCGATATCGAAGTCCAGGACTCTGAGGTTCAGGTTATCAACGATGTCATAATAATGCTGCATTAGATCGTCAACGTTCTTACAGGAAGCTGCCAGCGGGGCATTATTAGCACCACCGATAGACAGCATCACATCACCGCCAGCCTCACGCAGAGCTTTGATTTTGCTGTACTGAGCGTAATTCTGCATACCGTAAGCGGTACCCCATGTCGGTAGACAGGTGTTCGCATCTTTACTCACCACAAACGCCAGCGTGAAGTGGTTGACGTTATGACTCTTAGCCAGCGCAGCCAAATCCGGGATCGTATTCAGCGTAAAGTCGACATACGGTGCATAAACGTGTTTCGGCCACGCTTTCTTCGGCGTACCTACGCGCTCTTTGGTTCCGGTCCAGTCAACAAAAACACGCCACGGGTTGCTGTCAGAAGGAGAAACTTTCTGCACTTTACTCTGAGAAATGTAGTTCTCACCGTTAAAGCGAATCAGCGTATCACTGGCATAAAGCGTTTCTGGATTAAACTGCGGCGCATTATTCAGCTCTTCGTTGCTATAGCTCTGAGTCTTACCTAACGGCTTCCACGGGCGACTATTGCTACCGGTGGCGTTTTGGTTCGCAATCAGAGCAGGGTTGTCACTTTGCGTCCAGAACAGCGCTTCATAAGCCTGCCCATCAACAACAACGCGATCACCTTTCACGTACACGGTGGAAGCGGACCATGCTTTCGCCGGTTCGTATTTCTTCCACGGGTTATCGCCGCCGGGGACAAAGCCCCATGCGTCTTGATCGACAGAGGTTTTATAATGTGCATCGTTATAATCTACGATGCTGTTCGCGCTGTACGCTTTGCTGGCCTGGAAACCATCCGCAATAATGACGCCGCCATTATCAATTTCACAGGTAGTCGGGTTACCGTACTGACTCATTTCCGCAGCGGTAGCTGTACGCACGAGGCGCCATGGGTTATTGGAGTTTTCTACACTGGTGCCACGCGGGCAATCTTCAGAACCAACCCACCAGGCATTCTGATAAACATTACCATTGAAGATAACATGGTAAATTTCGCTGCCTTCCTGGCCACTCCACGCCTGCAGTGAGTAATCGTTACTGCTATCCGCTGGTGTTGATGGCTCGTTGTTATCCGGAGTTGGAGTAACTGGAGTTTCCGGTGTTTCCGGAGTTGGATCAACCGGAGTCACAGCACCGCCATTATTATCCGGCTTAACGGAACAGGAGGCTGGGTTACCATACTGAGTGATTTCTGTTGCCGTTGCCGCGCGAACATAACGCCATGGGTTGCTGGCATCGTTTTCTTTCGCATCGCCTGGGCAATTTGCCGCGCCCACCCACCAGGCGTTCTTATAAATGCCGCCGTTGTAGATAACGTACCATGTAGAAGAACCTTCCTGACCTTTCCAGGCTACGACAGCATAGTTGTCGTTTGACTTATCAGCTGGGGCTGGCTGAACATCAGGAGCCGGTTTAACGTCCGGTGCCGGTTTCACATCCGGTGCAGGCTGTGGTGCTGAAGTACAAGACTGTGGATTACTGGTTTCTGAGATTTCCGTTGCCGTAGCGGCACGAACATAACGCCATGGGTTGCTGGCATCATTGCCTTTCGCATCACCCGGGCAGTTAGAAGAGGCTACCCACCAAGCATTTTTATATACCGCACCATTAAAGACGACATACCAGGTTTGACCGCCCTGCTGTTTATTCCAGGCAACTACAGAAGAATTAGACGGAACAGTGCCCTGTGCTGGTGTAGCCGAAGCGCCATTAGCGGGCGTATTAGATGCTGGCGTATTTGAAGTTGAAGAAGATGAGCTTCCGCTCTTTTCGCAGGAAAGTGTATTGCCAAACTGACTAATTTCAGCAGCTGTTGCGGTACGCTTTAAACGCCACGGGTTAGTTGCATCATTTGCTTTCGCTTTTCCCGGGCAATTTGTAGAAGAAACCCACCAGGCATTTTCATAAATTTTGCCATCGAAAATAACCTGATATTTATTACCACCTTGTTGGTTATTCCATGCTTCCATTGCCAATGCTGGCAGAGCGGAACACACCAGCCCCATACCAATCATAGATTTAGTAAATATATTTAATTTCATTATAATCCCTTGTAACGTAAAAACTGCAAAACAAAAGTCCTACGCAGGAATTATTTACGTTTTACGAGAACCCTTCAATATGAATTAAAGTGCGGCATGAAAAATAAGAAAAAAGCCTGACAAATGAAGCATTTTAAAAACAGAAACATTCATATTTAAAATATTAAATTGAATTGATATTTTAAATATGAATAATTTATTCGTTCTGACAGTACGAATAAGATATGCAGTCAACAAATGCAAAAAGGGCGCCGAAGCGCCCTTTTCAATTCAAAACTAATTAACGTGTAATTAGCCCAGAACTTTAGCAACAACGCCCGCGCCAACGGTACGGCCGCCTTCACGGATTGCGAAACGCAGACCGTCGTCCATCGCGATCGGGTGGATCAGGGTAACAACCATTTTGATGTTGTCGCCCGGCATTACCATCTCTACGCCTTCCGGCAGTTCGATGGTACCAGTCACGTCAGTAGTACGGAAGTAGAACTGCGGACGGTAGCCTTTGAAGAACGGAGTATGACGACCGCCTTCATCTTTGGACAGAATGTACACTTCAGATTCGAACTTGGTGTGCGGCTTGATGGTGCCCGGCTTAGCCAGTACCTGACCACGTTCGATTTCTTCACGTTTGATACCGCGCAGCAGAACACCTACGTTCTCACCAGCACGGCCTTCGTCCAGCAGTTTGCGGAACATTTCAACGCCAGTACAGGTAGACTTCTGAGTCTCTTTGATACCAACGATTTCAACTTCTTCACCAACTTTGATGATACCGCGTTCTACACGACCGGTAACAACGGTACCACGACCGGAGATGGAGAATACGTCTTCGATCGGCAGCAGGAACGGCTTGTCAATCGCACGCTCTGGTTCCGGAATGTAGGAATCCAGGAAGCCAGCCAGTTCCAGGATTTTCGCTTCCCACTCTGCGTCGCCTTCCAGCGCTTTCAGAGCAGAACCACGAACGATCGGAGTGTCGTCGCCCGGGAAGTCGTACTGAGACAGAAGTTCACGAACTTCCATTTCAACCAGTTCCAGCAGCTCTTCGTCATCAACCATGTCGCATTTGTTCAGGAACACGATGATGTACGGAACGCCTACCTGACGCCCCAGCAGGATGTGCTCACGAGTCTGCGGCATCGGGCCGTCAGTCGCAGCAACTACCAGGATCGCGCCGTCCATCTGAGCAGCACCGGTGATCATGTTTTTAACATAGTCGGCGTGCCCCGGGCAGTCTACGTGCGCGTAGTGACGGGTCGGGGTGTCGTATTCAACGTGAGAAGTGTTGATGGTGATACCACGAGCTTTTTCTTCCGGCGCGTTATCGATCTGGTCGAATGCGCGAGCAGCACCGCCGTAGGTTTTAGCCAGTACGGTAGTGATTGCAGCGGTCAGCGTTGTTTTACCATGGTCAACGTGGCCGATAGTACCGACGTTAACGTGCGGTTTTGTACGTTCAAACTTTTCTTTAGACATCGATTGTCCCTCTAAGACACGGATAAATCGGTGATATCACCACATCAACCAGGCAACATGCCCGACTTGTTGAATGCAATAAACAGAAGGAAAAAACAGGGAGGAGAAAAGAAGTGGTGCTGATAGGCAGATTCGAACTGCCGACCTCACCCTTACCAAGGGTGCGCTCTACCAACTGAGCTATATCAGCACATCTTGGAGCGGGCAGCGGGAATCGAACCCGCATCATCAGCTTGGAAGGCTGAGGTAATAGCCATTATACGATGCCCGCATCCTGGAACTCGGCTACCTGATTTTCATTCTGCACTGAATATCGAGAGAGGCTCTCTTTATTCGAGCCGGTAAGCGAACTTATCGTCTCGGGCTACGCCATCGCGTGGCCGAAATTGGTGGTGGGGGAAGGATTCGAACCTTCGAAGTCTGTGACGGCAGATTTACAGTCTGCTCCCTTTGGCCGCTCGGGAACCCCACCGGACTTGATGGTGCCGACTACCGGAATCGAACTGGTGACCTACTGATTACAAGTCAGTTGCTCTACCTACTGAGCTAAGTCGGCATCAAGTAGCGCGCATTCTATGGAGACATGCGAGTTCATGCAACTAAAAAATTGCATAATTTGTTTTATTGGTCACATTTTATGCGACACGATGAAGAAACAGCCGAACGGAGGGCAGATTAGCACACTTTTTCAACATCATTGTGCTCAACAATGTGCTCCTGCTAAACCATAATTCTTTTTATCAGATGGAATATCTGTCACATTGCTTTTCAACGATAGCTTCCTGGGAGAGATTTTTTCTTATTATTCCTCCCCATCTGGTGTTACCCTCCTGCCCATTAACCCATTCAACAGAACTGTGACGCGCCATGGCAAATATCGCTTTGCCGATAGAGCTATGACCGCCAGAAACATGCTTATGAGTATAAAAGAGCAAACGTTAATGACGCCTTACCTACAGTTTGACCGCAACCAGTGGGCAGCTCTGCGTGATTCCGTACCTATGACGTTATCGGAAGATGAGATCGCCCGTCTCAAAGGTATTAATGAAGATCTCTCGTTAGAAGAAGTTGCCGAGATCTATTTACCTCTGTCACGTTTGCTGAACTTCTATATAAGCTCGAATCTGCGCCGTCAGGCAGTTCTGGAACAGTTTCTTGGTACCAACGGGCAACGCATTCCTTACATTATCAGTATTGCTGGTAGTGTCGCGGTGGGGAAAAGTACAACCGCCCGTGTATTGCAGGCGCTATTAAGCCGTTGGCCGGAACATCGTCGTGTTGAACTGATCACTACAGATGGCTTCCTTCACCCTAATCAGGTTCTGAAAGAACGTGGTCTGATGAAGAAGAAAGGCTTCCCGGAATCGTATGATATGCATCGCCTGGTGAAGTTTGTTTCCGATCTCAAATCCGGCGTGCCAAACGTTACAGCCCCTGTTTACTCGCATCTTATTTATGATGTGATCCCGGATGGAGATAAAACTGTTGTTCAGCCTGATATTTTAATTCTTGAAGGGTTAAATGTCTTACAGAGCGGGATGGATTATCCACACGATCCACATCATGTATTTGTTTCTGATTTTGTCGATTTTTCGATATATGTTGATGCACCGGAAGACTTACTTCAGACGTGGTATATCAACCGTTTTCTGAAATTCCGCGAAGGGGCTTTTACAGACCCGGATTCCTATTTTCATAACTACGCGAAATTAACTAAAGAAGAAGCTATTAAGACTGCCATGACATTGTGGAAAGAGATCAACTGGCTGAACTTAAAGCAAAATATTCTACCTACTCGCGAGCGTGCCAGTTTAATCCTGACGAAAAGTGCTAATCATGCAGTAGAAGAGGTCAGACTACGCAAATAATTTAAAGGGGAGTTAATGCTCCCCTTTCTTATTTTTCTGCACTACGCAGGGATATTTCACCGCCCATCCAGGGTTTTATTATTCCATCCTGCTCAAGTAATAAAGCACCCTGTTTGTCTATTCCGCGTGAAATGCCAAATATTTCTTTATCACCAATGATAAGTTTCACTGGGCGATTAATAAAATTATCCAACTTTTCCCAGCGCGAAAGATAAGGTGTCAATCCTTCTTGCTCGAAGAGTTCCAGCGCCGCGCGTAATTCACGTATCAGCATGGCCGCAAGAGTATTACGATCGAGATTGATCCCGGCTTCCTGCAGCGTGATCCACCCTTGATTAACGACACTCTCTTCAACACGACGCATTGCCATGTTGATCCCTGCACCAATGACTATTTGCGCCGCATCGCCGGTTTTGCCAGTCAGCTCCACAAGAATGCCTGCCAGCTTGCGATCCTGCAGATAGAGGTCATTAGGCCATTTAACACGAACTTTATCTGCACCCAGCTTGCGTAATACTTCCGCCATCACGATACCGATAACCAGACTTAAACCAATCGCCGCCGCCGGGCCCTGTTCCAGACGCCAGAACATCGACAAATATAAGTTCGCGCCAAAAGGCGAAAACCATTTCCGACCACGACGACCACGGCCAGCATGCTGGTATTCTGCAACACAGGCATCGCCAGATTTAAGCTCTCCGATGCGGTCCAGGAGATACTGATTCGTGGAGTCAATAACTGGCAGCACGGCTACACTGCCGTCATCCAGCTGACTCAATATCTTTTCGGCATTAAGTAACTGGATTGGCTCGGGCAAGCTGTATCCTTTACCCGGAACAGTAAATACATCAACGCCCCAGTCACGCAGTGTCTGAATGTGTTTATTAATAGCCGCCCGGCTCATTCCCAGCGTTTCACCCAACTGCTCGCCAGAGTGAAATTCGCCATTCGCTAACAGGGCGATCAATTTCAGTGGCACGGTGTTATCCTTCATGAAATTGTCTCCACTGCGCTCACTTCACCTGATGCACCAATAAAGCGGACTTCAGGCTCAAGCCAGACATTAAATTTTTCACCCACTTTTTGTCTTACATGATGCGCCAGCTGTACAACATCTTCGCTTTTTGCATCGTGCTCATTTATGAGAACCAGCGCCTGTTGACGGTGTACCGCAGCCCCACCAATTTGCGTCCCTTTAAGCTGGCACTGATCAATAAGCCAACCCGCGGCCAGTTTTACTGAACCATCCACCTGGGGGTAATGTGGGGCTGTTGGAAATTGTGCCAACAACGCGTTAGCAGTTTCGGCAGAAACAACAGGATTTTTGAAGAAACTACCCGCATTACCGTTCACTTTTGGATCAGGGAGTTTGGTGGTGCGCATATGACACACCGCATCAAATACTTGCTGTGGCGTTACCGTTGAAGGATCCAGGCGAGTTAAGTCACCATACGTCAGTACAGGTTGCCACTCTTTTGGCAGACGCAGACCTACGGCTACAATGGCGAAGCGATCCTGGTATTCATGTTTAAAAATACTGTCTCGATAGCCAAAACGGCACTCTTTGGCAGTTAAGCGTACTTGCTTGCCTGTCGCCAGTTCAACACAATCAACATAAGCGCAAACTCGCTGTAATTCTACGCCATAAGCACCAATATTCTGGATAGGTGATGAGCCGATACAACCAGGAATTAATGCCAGATTTTCCAGACCAGGCATACCTTCCTGCAAAGTGTATTTTACCAGGCGATGCCAGTTTTCTCCGGCTCCTACATGTAAATACCACGCATCAGGTTCATCATGAATTTCGATACCTTTGATCCGGTTGATGATCACCGTGCCGCGATAGTCCTCCAGAAAAAGTACATTACTTCCTTCACCCAGAATAAGAACGGGTTGTCCTTCTGCGGTTGCATGCTGCCAGGCATTGAGTAATTGTTGTTCGTCTTCGGCACATACAATGTGCTGAGCATTATGATCAATGCCAAATGTGTTCCAGGGTTTTAAGGAGTGGTTCATAGCTGCTTTCCTGATGCAAAAACGAGGCTAGTTTACCGTATCTGTGGGGGGATGGCTTGTAGATATGACGACAGGAAGAGTTTATAGAAACGCAAAAAGGCCCAGTCTTCCGACTGGGCCTTTCGCTAAATTTGATGCCTGGCAGTTCCCTACTCTCGCATGGGGAGACCCCACACTAC
>OAWF01000390.1_pt1 | contig 30407 bp, 22 predicted proteins | sample 1495411 | NCBI WGS metagenome assembly OAWF01 (sample SAMEA2580150, study PRJEB22360) | human gut metagenome | biome: human gut; feature: human-associated habitat; material: faeces | place: Denmark | collected 2008/2010 | reverse complement strand
AACGTTCGCGGGAAAAAAGGGGGCGTGGCCGGGGGTGGCCGCCGCCGGTGCTGCCGTGTGGGCCGTGGCCCCGCGCACGTTCAATGACAAGCGTCGTAATTTCGTGCCCTCCATTCCGGAGGTATGGTATGCCCATCGTGGCTTGCATGATGCGGGTTCTGGTTTGGTCGGCTATACCGATATCGCTGATTATAGTGGGGATAATCCGGTTAGCGCCCAAGCCGATACCACTGAGCGATCCATCGCCGAAAACGATGATTATGTGTCGCTTGCCCGTCGCATGGCTGTCAAGGCCGGCTACGGCAGTGCGGATATGACCGGTCCGATTGCTCCCGAAAACTCGCTGGCCGCGTTCGCCGCCGCCTGCGAGGCTGGCTATGGCATCGAACTCGACGTGCAGCTTACGCTCGACGGCCAAGTGGTCGTGGTCCATGACGCCGATTTGTTGCGCGTGGCCGGCGATCCGCGCCGCATCGAAGACCTGACTTACGACGAACTCGCCCGTATTCCGCTCTTCCCGAACGGCGAGTCAGGCGATTTGAAGGCCGAACCGTTGCCGGGTGCCGACGCGAACCCGCCGCTGGTGGTCACGCCGTCCGCCGCGCCGAAGGGGTACTACCAGCATGTGCCGCTGTTCTCCGATGTGCTGGACGTGGTGGCCGGCCGGGCTCCGCTGATTGTGGAATACAAGTTCAGCAACAACAGGGCTTGGGATGAGCGTAGCGAAGAGCTCATGGAAAAGGGCCACGCCTTGCTTGAGGCGTATGACGGCCCGTACGTGATCGAATCCTTCCACCCGGGCGCGGTGAATTGGTACAAGGAGCATCACCCTGAGGTGTGCCGCGGTCAGCTGAGCTGGCCGGCGAAGCTGAGCAAGAATGGTGCGGCTGAATGGGCCGCCGGCTTACTGGCGTTCGACTGGCTGTCTCGTCCTGATTTCGTGGCTTATGACTGGACCGGTGGCGCTTCGCCGCAAGTCAAGCTCGCTCGTTCGATGGGTGCGATGCCGGTTTCATGGACCGTGCGCAGCAGTGATGAACTCGCCCAGTGCGCCCCCTACTTCGACCGCCACATCTTCGAAGCGTTCGTCCCCGACGCAGTGTGAGGTTGAGGGCGTTATTGATGCGCCCATGGGGTGGTTACAGGCTCATCGGGCGGTAACTTGCCCATGGGGCGGTTTGAAGAATATGTGAAACCGCGGAATTAAGCCATTTTGGCATACCGCCCCATGAGGATTTTGCCGCCTCATGGGGCAATTACCGCCCCATGGGGGATTTCCCGCCCCATGAGGTATGGCGTTTTACTTGTGATACGGCTCGCCAGCGTTGATTTTATAAGCGCGATAGATCTGCTCCAGCAGAATCACGCGCATAAGCTGATGCGGGAACGTCATCTTCGAGAAACTCAGCAGAAAATCAGCACGACGCAGAATCGCGTCGTCAAGGCCGATTGAACCGCCGATGACCAGCTGAATATGGCTGGTGCCACGCAATCCAAGGTCGTTGATTTTGGCGGCCAATTCTTCACTGGACAGCTGCTTGCCATTGATGGCAAGGGCAATAACAAACGCGCCGTCCTTCAGATGCTTGGCGATGCGTTCGCCTTCTCTGGCCTTGATCTGTCGGTCAACGCCTTCGGAGGCATGGTCAGGCGTTTTCTCATCTGCCACTTCAATGATGTTGAGCTTGCAGTAGCGCGAAAGTCGCTTGGAATACTCGTCAATGGCGTCGCGAAGGTAACGCTCCTTCACGCGCCCCGGCGCAATAATGTCGATTTGCATAGATGTTCCGTTATGTTGGCTCCCCTCGGGGAGGGGAGCCAGGGAAATCAGTCAATTACGCCATAGAGACGGTCACCGGCGTCGCCGAGTCCCGGCACGATGTAGCACTTGTCGTTAAGACGTTCGTCGACCGCGCACACCACGACCTTGAAGTCGATGGACGGGTCGATGTGCTCCTCGACGTACTTGATGCCTTCGGGGGCCGCGATGATGTTGATCGCGGTCACGTCCTTGGCGCCGCGCTCGGCCAGGTAGTGCGTGGCGGCGACCAGCGTTCCGCCGGTGGCGAGCATCGGGTCGATGAGGAAGCACTGGCGGCCGGACAGGTCCTCGGGCAGACGGTTCGCGTACGTCACCTGCTGGGTGGGGTGCTCCTCGTCGCGCTTCATGCCCAGGAAGCCGACTTCAGCAGTCGGAATCAGGCGGGTCATGCCGTCGAGCATGCCCAAGCCAGCGCGCAGCACCGGCACGATGATCGGGCGCGGGGAGGCGAGCTTCTTGCCGGTCATCGGGGCGACCGGCGTCTCGATCGGCGCGGCCACCACGGACAGGTTGCGGGTGGCCTCGTAGGCCTCAAGCATCACGAGTTCGGAGACGAGCTCGCGGAAGGTGGAGGAGGGGGTGTTCTTGTCGCGCAGCACGGTGAGCTTGTGCTCGACCAGCGGATGATTCAAAACATGGAGTTCCATGATTCCCAGCCTAGTCCAAGTTTGCCGACCTGCCGAATTGGTAATGGCGCGGCTTGCTTATCGGATTGGATTTGTGGGTGATTCGACTTTTTGCTGCGATAGGCCAGTTGCAGCAGGACAATGCCCTGTCCGTGCCGAGATCTGCCTCTGATACCTCTGAGAGGGTAAAGCGTAAAAAAACAACACGGTGTAAAACAGGGAATGAAACTGGTGTAAAACCGGGAATGAGATAGGTGTAAAATCGGGAATGAAACTGGTGTAAAATCTATATTGTTAGAACGATAGAACTGGGAAAGGCTGCAATATGAACGATTTGAGTGGTCGCGATGGTACCTTGACCAGGCCTGATTATCGTTCACGCGTGGTAGATAGCAGATTAAGTAAACTGCTCAAGGCGTTCGGTGCAGTGGAAATCGTTGGGCCGAAATGGTGCGGCAAGACATGGACCGCGCTCTCCCGGTCTCGAAGCGTTGATCGTCTGGATGATGTGGCAGTTTTCGCGGCCGCCCAAACCGATCCTGCATTGGTGCTGATGGGGGAGGAGCCCCATCTGGTGGACGAATGGCAAGATGTACCGCAAATTTGGGATGCCGCTCGTCGCCATATAGATGACAATGCGAACCGCAAGGGGCAGCTGATTCTTACAGGTTCGGCTATTCCAAAGGATCGTGACGCCATTCATCACAGCGGCACTGGTCGCATTGCTCGTCTGCGCATGTGGCCCATGAGCTTGGCTGAATCCGGAGAATCCACGGGCGCGGTCAGCCTATCCGATTTGTTCGAGGGGAAATTCGAGCCTGCCGAATGCAATACGAGTATCGAAGACATCGCCAGATGGTGTTGCCGTGGCGGATGGCCCGCGAATCTTGAGCTAGACGATGAATTCGCCTTGGAAATCCCGGGCGAATATATCGCAAGTGTGCTGGATATCAGCGTGCCGAAGATGAAGAAGAATCCTGAAACTGCACGAGCTTTGATGCGAGCTCTTGCCGTGAACATCTCGCAGGCACCAAAATATGCGACGCTGGCTGCGGATATGGCATATGGCGATGAGCGGCGTGAGCCGGATACGCAGACGGTGAAGAGCTATTTGGAAATGTTCAAGGACTTGTACCTTCTGACGGATTTGGAGGGTTGGGAACCGCCACTCCGCGTAAAGAGTCGTGTGCGAACCAAGCCCAAGCGATATTTCGTGGATCCTTCGTTGCCTGCTGCGGTTTTAGGTGCCGCGCCGAATACTCTGATGCGCGATACACAGACGCTCGGCGATCTGTTTGAAACGCTGTGCATTCGTGATTTGAATGTATATCTGTCGGCTATGCCGGGTGCCGGGAATCGCATTGCGTATTACCGCGATGACAAGGGGCTTGAAGTTGATGTCATTATCGAGTTGTCTGACGGCAGGTGGGGTGCCATCGAAATAAAACTCAGTGACCTTAAGGTGAACGATGACAATGCGGATAAGCTCAAATCCTTCCGCAACAAAATCTGCGGCAATCCCATGGCTCAGGTCCGAGACCCCGAATTCATGATGTTCCTTACCGGCCGAGGTGGGAAGGCCTATCGCCGCAATGACGGCATACTGGTCGTGCCCATCGCAACGTTCGGGGCGTGAATCTGGTAAAAGAAAAGAAGCGCCGAACCGCGAAAGCGCCTGTCGGCGCAAGGGCCGCTCGCGGCGGCAAAAAATGGAGCCCGGGGCTTAAGCACGGTCCGACGCGGATACTTAGTATAGCTTGCGATGGGTCTCGCCGCGCCGGGGAAGGGGTGGCGTTGGCCGGTAGCTGATTGTTGGGGTGCGGTCGGTGGGTTTCTCCCTCAGTCATGGGCATCGCCCGTGACAGCTCCCTCATCAGAGGGAGCCTGGAGCGGGGTTACTCCAACCGTCCGCGACGCCAGAGGTTGGCACCGTGTTGGAAATCCTTGGCGGTGGCCATGAGGCTGCCGGCGGTGTGCATAAGGCGGGCGGCTTTGGTGCGCACGGCCTTCTCATCGGCATCCGAGGAGAAGCCGCCGTTGGCCTCGGCCCGGGTCACCATGCGCCGCGCCTCCACGCGCAAGCCCAACGCCACCACATCGGTAAACGCCGCCGCACGCTCAAGCGCCACGGCAAAATCGCCCACAAAAGCACCGGAGAGAATCGAATCGGCCAATCGCACGATGTCATCTTCACTGGGAGCCTGATCCACGCCGGCGATGGCGGAGGCGGTAGTGGCCACCGGCTCACCCAAGCGCCACAGATGCGCGATCGAGTCGCGATTCGATCGCATCCACGTACGCAACATATACAGTCGCCACAGCACACCAGGCAGCGAATCCGGCTCGGTATCGCTCCATAGTTCGGCGATTTCATCCACGCCGACCGTCTCCACCAACGTGAGCACCCGCTCAACAACCGCCGGGTCTTCGCTATGGCGCACACGATCCAGCAATGCGGCAGCAGACAGATGACTCATCTCGCTCAACGCCTGCGGGTCCATGCCACCGGCCAATCCATCGGCCACAGCCGGGTCGAGCTGAGCCGGGCGCGAGGGGCGTGAAGAACCCATGCGAGCAGGTCCGAATGCCGCTCCGGCCGCACGCAACGAGCCGAAGCCCGGGCCCAGACTGCCGGCGGCACCATTGTGCGCGGCATGAGCTGCAGCGGCAGCGGCCGAGGAGTTGGATGAATCAGGAAATGCGGGTCTAGTAGACAAGCGGTTGAACCTTCTGAATATCGATGATTTTGGGACCATGAGGCGTCGGAGTGACGAACAGCGCCACCGCCGTGCCGGTCGGCATGAACGGTGTCTTGGCGATCAGGCGTTTGCTCAGAGACGGCGCAACGCACATGCTGCGCAGGTGTCCGAACATACCACCAATCACCGGCCGGTGCATGCATATCGCTATGGGCTGACGGCGCTCAAGTGCGAACTCGATTTCGCTGAGTAGACACTCCCATGCGGTGTCCGGCGCAGCGGCGTATGCATCTTCGGTGAGCGGATCGAGATGAACCATGTCTCGTCCGGTCTGCCACGCGAACATCTCCAACGTCTCCTGGCAGCGCACCCAAGGCGACGTGGCCAGTCGGGTCGGATTGAAACACGCCAGCTCGCGGTTCAGCGCGTATGCCGCAGCCGCGCCGCGCGGCGTGATCGGACGGTTCGCGTCCGAACCCTTCCACAGCTTGCGCGCTTCCGCTTTGCCGTGGCGCACGATAATCACCGGCACGGCGTCAAGCGCGCCCTCCTGCACCCGATCAACGAATAGCGCGAGGATGTCCTTATCGGTGGAATGGCTGAGCTTCTTGCGGGCCTCGGCCGGCGTCAGCCACAAAACTTCGTCGATTTCGCCGATGTCCGCCCGATGCACCGGGCCAAACGCATGGGTACGCCGCAGGTTGTCGATGGCGCTGATCGGCGTGGCCATCCAGAACTGGATATGCTTGGTATCCGCCGACCGATCCTTGGTATGGCGCTGTTTGCTGCCTTCTTCGGACAGCGGGTACTCGATGTCGCCCAGATAGGGACCGAGCTCCACGGGCAGGCCCGATTCCTCGCCGATCTCGCGTACGGCGGCATGCCGGTGCGATTCGTTTGGGTCGACCTTGCCTTTCGGCCAGCTCCAGTCGTCGTATTTCGGGCGATGCACGACGCACAGTTCGATGCGGTTGAGTACGTTGTCCACCGCGGCCGGGCTGTCGGCCTGCGTCGGGTCCGGGGTGGGAGCCGCGTCCGATGCGCCGTGTGCTGCCGTGGTCTCGCCGTCAGAATCCGTGGTGTTCGCGATGATGGTGCCATCGGTGGCAATATTGGATTTCGCTGATGGAGACGATGCCTGCGTCGGCTCGGCATCATCCTTCCACCGGTACAGAATACCGCCGGCGGCTTCCACGATTCGTCTCATACTGTTCGTACCCATCTCTTGTATTGTAGGTCACGTTGGACCGCTGCTACGTAGTTTTTGCGCGCTGAACAACGATGCCCGGCATCCTCTCGAAAGAGGAGCCGGGCATCGTAACCACCCTCAGTCAGCTCGTGCTGACAGGGAGCATCGAATGAAATCAGTTGTGCGAATTGGGGCGGCGCTGGTGCTTGCGAATCAGATATTCCTGACTGTCGACCAGCGGGCGGCCCTCGTCGTCCTTGGTGTGCAGCACATACGTGCCGTCGGGCTGCATGTGCCAGCTCATGGTGGAGTCGGCCATCTGCAGGTCCACGTACTTGATGAGCCCGTCGACCTGCTCCGGGGCGGTGACACGCACCAGAGCCTCCACACGGCGGTCAAGGTTACGGTGCATGAGGTCAGCCGAACCGATGTAGACCTCCGGGCCGGAAGCCGGACCCTCGCCGATCTGCGGGCCGTCCGCGTTGCAGAAGGCGTAGATGCGGGAGTGCTCCAGGAAGCGGCCGAGAATCGAACGCACGCGGATGTTCTCGGACAGGCCGGGAACGCCGGGCTTCAGAGCGCAGATGCCGCGTTCGACGATGTCGATCTTCACGCCGGCCTGAGAGGCACGGTACAAGGCGTCGATGGTCTTCTCGTCCACGATGGAGTTGACCTTGATCTTGATCCAGGCCTCCTTGCCGGCGCGGGCGGCGTCCTCCTCGCGGCGGATGCGCTGAATCAGGCCGGTGCGCACGGTACGCGGGGCCACCAGCAGACGGTGGAAGCTGGACTTCGGCGCGTAACCAGAGAGCTGGTTGAACAGACGAGTCAGATCCTGGCCGACCACCGGGTCGCAGGTCAGCAGACCCAGATCGGTGTACAGTCGCGCGGTCTTCGGGTTGTAGTTGCCGGTGCCTACGTGGCAGTAGCGGCGCAGACCGTCCGCTTCCTGACGCACGACCTCGATGAGCTTGCAGTGGGTCTTCAAGCCCACGATGCCGTACACCACGTGCACGCCGGCGCGTTCGAGCTTGCGGGCCCACGCGATGTTGGCGTCCTCGTCGAAACGAGCCTTGATTTCCACCAAAGCCAGCACCTGCTTGCCGGCATGAGCGGCGTCGATCAGGGCGTCGATGATCGGCGAGTTGGAGCTGGTACGGTACAGGGTCTGCTTGATGGCCAGCACCTTCGGGTCCGCGGCGGCCTGCGCAAGGAAGGCCTGCACGGAAGTGGAGAAGGAGTCATAGGGGTGATGCAGCAGGATGTCGCGCTCGCGGATGGCAGCGAAAATATCCTGTGCGCGGGAGGACTCGACCTCGGCGATCTGACGGTTCGTGGTCGGCACGAACGGACGGTTCTTCAGGTCCGGGCGGTCCACGCTGCCGAGCTCAAAGAGCACGGTCAGGTCCAGCGGGCTGGGCAGACGGTATACCTCGTCCTGGCTCACGCCGAGCTGGTCGGCGAGCAGCTGGGAGAGGAAGGGGCTCGTGGTGTCCGTGATCTCCAGGCGGATCGGCGGTCCGAAGCGGCGGCGCAGCAGCTCCTTCTCCATGGCGTTGAGCAGGTTCTCGGCGTCATCCTCTTCCACGTCGATGTCCTCGTTACGAGTCACGCGGAAGGAGCGGGCCTCCTTGATGATCATGCCCGGGAACAGGGATTCCAGATGCGCGGCGATGAGCTTTTCCATGGCGATGAAGCCGTAACGCTCGTCCTTGGACTCCTCATCGGTCATGTCGTCCACCGGCACCAGGCGCGGCAGGTTGCCCGGGATCTTGACGCGGGCGAAGTGCGACTTGCCGGAGGCCGGGTTCTCCACAATCACGGCCAGGTTGATGGAACCGCCGGAAATGTAGGGGAACGGGTGGGCCGGATCCACGGCGAGCGGCGTCAGGACCGGGAACACCTGCTGGCGGTAGTAGCGCGAGAGGCGCTCCTGCTCGGAGGATGTGAGCTTGTCCCACGTCAGCAGGACGATGCGCTCCTTCTCCAATTCCGGCAGAATGGTGTCGATCGTGTAATGTGCGTGCTCGTCTTGCAGACGGTGTGCGGTCTCGCTGATCGCGCGCAGCTGCTGACGCGGGCTCAGGCCGGCGGCAGACGGCACGGCGATGCCCGAGTCGATACGGCGCTTCAGGCCGGCGACGCGGACCATGAAGAACTCGTCAAGGTTCGAGGCGAAGATCGCGGCGAAGTTGGCGCGCTCGAGCAGGGGCATGTCTTCGTTCTCCGCGCATTCGAGCACGCGTTGGTTGAACTTCAGCCAGCTGAGCTCGCGGTCGAAGAAGCGGTCCTTGGGGAGCGGTGTCTCGCCTTCCTGGTCGACGCGGCGGTCGTTGTTGTCGTTCTCGGCAATATGCTCTGCGATCTGACTGCGCAGGATTGCCTTCGAGGGTGCGTCAAATATCTGTGCCATAACTTACATCGTAAGCTCTGGAGTGGCCGGAAAGCTACTGAACTCGCCAAAATTCAGCGGGTGTTCACGTTGGTTTGCGGGGAGTCGGTGGGGAGCTCCTGTCGGATGTTCGTTTATGTGAATGAGTCATGTTCAATTGAACATGTGGTAGTGGGGTTGGTGGCCGTTGCGACACGCCGTAAACTGCAGCGAACAGAACACAATCAAACATCGGGCGGGTTTGAAACGAACGTTTTGATTCGTTTTTCCGGATTTTCTTAGTTCAATTGAACACTTGTGATAAAAACAGCACAACTGCCGTCTTCAACTTGCAGGAAGCGGCAGGCGTGAATAGATTATGAGTTACAAGAACAACTGAACAGAGCAGAGCCCACAAATAGTGTATGGTCACGAGGACTGTTACGTTGGACGGGCATTGGAAAGACTTACCGTTGCAACGATGATGTTGTGCAGAGATTCTGCTCCAGTAGTTGGACTTGTAGAAAAGGCCCGCTCCGGCGGGCCTTTTCGTTTGTGTGTACAGTGGAGGGCATGACGGAAACACAGCGTACGCCAGAGGGGATGTCGTCGAAACCTCGTATCAAGCCGGCCGATGCCGAAGACGGCCGTCCGGTCTCTATCTCTGCGCGTCTCGGACGACTGCAATTCCACTATTCCGGCAAGTTCCGCGTGCTGCAGATTGCCGACATTCAGGATGGGCCGAAAGTCTCCAAAGACACCATCACCCTGATTGAGGCCAGCCTTGATGCCACACGGCCTGATCTGGTGATTTTCTCCGGCAACCAGATCGCCGGCTACGATCCGGCGTTCGCCGATTCATTCCGTAAACGTCGCTGGTGTAACGAACCTATTGCCGAATCCGCGCTGAACCATACCCGAGCGCTGGTGCGCAAGGCCATTGGCCAGTTCACTGAGCCGTTGGCGGCGCGCGGCATTCCGTGGGCCGTGACGTACGGCAACCATGATTTCCAATGCGGGCTAAGCAATGCGGAACTGGACGGTATCTATCGCGAGTTCCCCGGTTGTGTCAATCCGCCGAGTGAGACCTTGCCGAACCAGATTGCATACACCTGTGGAGCGGGTGGTGCTGTGCAGACGCTGTCTGGTGCCACTGGTTCCGGTGAACCAGGCACCTTCGCGCTGCCGGTTATGGACGTTGACCATACGCGCAATGTGCTGGGTCTGGTCATTCTTGACTCCGGCGATTACGTGCATGGCGGCGGCTTCGGCACACCATCGCCCGCAGCGCTCGCCTTCCTGAACGCCGTGCCCGACCGTATCGGTGCGAAATCAATGGTGTTCCAGCACATGCCGATGCCCGAGTATTACAACGTGCTGAAGCCGGTGGCGGCCAACGCGGCGTTTGCCATGCAGGGCTATCGTTCGCACGCCGATACCTACTACGTGCTGGACGAATTGCAAACCCAGCCCGGCGGATATTTGGGAGAAGGCATATCCTGCCCTGATACGTCAGACGAATTCGAATTGCTGCGCGAGGGGTATTTCGGCGTCGTAGCTGGTCATGATCATCGCAACGGTTTCGTCGGCGAACATGAGGGTCTGTTGCTTATCGCTACGCCAACCTGCGGATTCAATACGTACGGACCGGCTCCGGCCAAACGCGCCACGCGATTGATCGAATTTGATATCCGTCACCCTTACGAGCCGCGTACGCAATTGCTGGAGTTTGGCGAACTGGTGGGCAAGCCCAGTTCCAAACGCGCCTACACCTATGCGGTGAACCAGACCACGCCTGGCGAGGGTGAGGGCGATGATTTGCTGCGCAAGCCGTCGCTATGGAGTCAACTGTCCGGTTTATTCAGGTAACTGTTCCTGATAGAGGCGGGAAGCGGCGCGAAGTATTCGGGGTTTCGGGGGCCTTCCGCTGTGTATTAGTGGCAGAAATCCCGCGTCTCGACGGATACCTCGCGGGATTTCTGCCGGTTGGGCTATCGGTTGGATTGACTGGTATGCTTCAGCGAACGGCTTTGACCAGTGCCTCGGTGAGGTACTTGCCGGCGGCCATCACCAGCGGCGCATAGCGGCGTCCGGGAGCGGCGCCCATGCGGCCGGTCGGCCCAGAAATCGAGATGGCGGCGATGACCTGGCCGGAGGCGTTGCGGATCGGGGCGGAAATCGAGCACACGCCCTCTTCGCGCTCGTTCACGGACTCGGACCAGCCGCGCTTGCGTACGGCGGCCAGCTTGGTGGCGGTGAACTTGGCGTGGCGCAATCCCTGGTGCAGACGGTCGGAATCCTCCCAAGCCAGAAGAATCTGGGCGGCGGAACCGGCTTCCATCGACAGCATGGCACCCACCGGAATGGAATCACGTAGGCCGGAGGTGCGTTCCACAGCGGCGATGCACACGCGCTGATCGCCTTGGCGGCGGTAAATCTGCGCAGACTCGCCAGTGCGATCGAGCAGGGTCTGCAGGATCGGGCCGGCGGCGGTCAGCAGACGATCCTCGCCTGCTGCGGCGGCAAGTTCGGCGAAACGGGAGCCGAGTACGAATCGGCCATGCTGGTCGCGCAGTACGAAACGGTGGCGTTCCAGTGCAATAGCCAAACGATGTGCGGTCGGTCGAGCGAGACCGGTGGCGGCCACAAGCTGGCCCAGCGTAGACGGGCCGGATTCCAGTGCGTCAAGAATCTTTACAGTTTTATCAAGGACGCCAACGCCGGAATGGATTTCCCCATCGTCCTTGGCGGTGGTGTCTTCAACCGGCTCGGACTCGGTCAAGCTGTTGTTCAATGGCTCTTCTTGGGAATCAGTCATAATAAGGGCGATTATGCCATCTCACATAGTGAAATAGCAAATTGGGGAAGTGTCTCACAGGGTGGCCATGAAGTTGAAAGGGCGTTCGTGGATGCCGAAGAGACATGTCTGGAGCGGAACCGAGTCATGACTAGGTCATGTTCGAGTCGTATCCGAGTCATATTGAGGCCATCATTTGACCGTATCTCAATATCCGGCATGCTCATGGCCGGGCCCATCGCAAGCACATAGGCTAATACCACGAACAAGGCGCGAACACAATACCTCGCGCGGAATTTTTTGGAGGAATCACTATGGGAACGACACTGGCCGAGAAGGTCTGGGCCGATCATCTGGTGCGCAAGGGCAGCGACGGAGCCCCTGATTTGCTGTACATCGATCTGATGCTCATGCATGAGGTCACCAGCCCGCAGGCGTTTGAGGGCCTGCGCTTGGCCGGCCGCAAGCCGCGTCACGTGGATCAGCTCATTGCCACCGAGGATCACAACACGCCGACCGTTGATATCGATCGCCCGAACCCGGATGAGACGAGCGCGTTGCAGTTGACGACTTTGGAGAAGAACTGCAAGGAGTTCGGCGTGCGCCTGCACCCGCTGGGCGACGCCGATCAGGGCATCGTCCACGCGTTCGCCCCGATTCTGGGCCTGACCCAGCCGGGCATGACCATCGTGTGCGGTGATTCGCATACGTCGACGCACGGCGCGTTCGGCGCGCTGGCGTTCGGCATCGGCACTTCCGAAGTCGAACACGTGATGGCCACACAGACGCTGTCTCTGAAGCCGTTCAAGACCATGGCCGTCAACGTCAACGGCAAGCTGCCTGCGGATGCTACCGCCAAGGACATCATTCTGGCGATTATCGCCAAGATCGGCACCGGCGGCGGCCAGGGCCACGTCATCGAATACCGTGGCGAGGCGATTCGCAACCTGACCATGGATGAGCGCATGACCGTATGCAATATGTCCATTGAGGCCGGTGCGCGAGCCGGCATGATTGCGCCCGATGAGACCACATTCGAGTACCTGAAGGGCCGTCCGCATGCGCCGGAAGGTGAGATGTGGGATCGTGCGGTCGAGTATTGGAAGACGTTGAAGACCGATGACGATGCCATGTTCGACAAGGTAGTGGATATCGACGCCACCAAGCTCGGCCCGTTCGTGACTTGGGGCACCAACCCCGGTCAGGGTCTGCCGATCACCGCGAACGTGCCGGAACCGGACAAGATCGCCGACGCCACCAAGCGTGCCGCCGCCGAACGCGCGATTACGTACATGGGTCTGAAGCCGGGCATGCCGATCAAGGACATCGCCGTGGACACGGTGTTCATCGGTTCGTGCACCAATGGTCGTATCGATGATCTGCGTCAGGCCGCTGCGATTATGAAGGGACATCACAAGGCGGAGAACATTCACCGCGTGCTCGTGGTGCCGGCCTCCTCCCGCGTGCGTTTGCAGGCGGAAAAGGAAGGGCTTGACAAGGTGTTCAAGGACTTCGGTGCGGAATGGCGTAACGCCGGCTGCTCGATGTGCCTGGGCATGAACCCGGACAAGCTGGTGCCGAACGAACGCTCGATTTCCACTTCGAACCGTAACTTCGAAGGCCGCCAGGGCAAGGGGTCGCGTACGCATCTGGCGTCGCCTGCCGTGGCCGCAGCGACTGCTATTCGCGGCACGATTTCGTCCCCCGCCGATTTGTAAATACTGCACACTGGCTCCCGCTGGTGGGGACTGTCAGTCGAAGACTGACTGAGGGTGGTCTTGAGACGCTGTATGCCGGCGACCACCCCTAGTCAGCAAAGCTGACAGCCCCCCGCCAGTGGGGCAAGAACTGAAAGCTTGATATCCATGGAAAAACTCACCACCCTGACCGGCGTGGGCGTGCCGCTGCGCCGCTCCAACGTCGATACCGACCAGATCATTCCCGCTGTGTTCTTGAAGCGCGTGACCAAGTCCGGCTTCGATGACGCCCTGTTCTACGCATGGCGCCGAGACCCGAACTTCGTGCTCAACAAGCCGGAATACGCCGGTAAGGGCCAGATTCTGGTCGCCGGCCCCGAATTCGGCATCGGCTCCTCCCGCGAGCACGCCGTGTGGGCGCTGCACGATTACGGTTTCCGCGTGGTCATCGCGCCGAGCTTCGCCGACATCTTCTACGGCAACACCGCCAAGAACGGCGTGCTGGCCGCGATTATGCCGCAGGAGTCCGTCGAACTCCTGTGGAAGCTACTGGAGGAAGAGCCTGGTCGTGAGATGACTGTCTCGCTGGAGACCCGCACTGTCACTTGCGGCGACGTGACCCTGCCGTTCGAGGTCAACGATTACGTGCGTTGGCGTCTGATGAACGGCTACGACGATATCGATCTGACGCTGCAGCACGAGGACGACATCGCCGCCTACGAAAAGATGCGCGCCGAAAAGTTCCCCTTCAAGCCCAAGACCATCCCCGCCAAACACTGGGCCGAAGAAAGAATCGAGTCCGCCCGCGAGCCTGAGGACGCAGACTGGACAGGGCCGTTGGCCGATCGCGGCATTATTTAGCCGCGATCGGCCTGCCGAGCTGCGACAGCAGCGAGGCCAGCATTGAGCCTCGCCGAAAGGCGAGTCCATAATTGCAGGCCCAGGGCCGTTGGCTCTGTGTCTGATTGAGATTATTGGGTCGCTCGCATCGCATCAGACAAAGGTCTCACTGGCTCTCGCCAGTGAGACCTTTTACGTATAGGGTCACTTCACGCAATCGTCTGGTTCCAATGCGGCAACTCGCTTAGCATCCCAAATACTTCCACCAACAACGCGAGAAAGTGCCATTCCCTCCTATCTCTTCTAGGGTGTGTTTGCACTATTTAAGTTTGCGCCAATATCACCGTACGAATCGTAGTATTCCAGACACGTACTTTGGCTGGGCAGCTCCGACGTCCATCATCTTTGTGGTAGCCAATGCCGCTTTCGCCATTATTTCGTTTGTCGGCGCGATGATGGGTTGAGTGTGCGTGTGCGCATGCAGGTTGGCTTATCGTTGAAGCATGAGTGATTTTGAGCCGTTTTACGATGTCAGCCGCAGTTACGAAGACAACTATGAGCAAGGGCCGTTCGGCGCGTTCGCCGAGGCGCTGAAGGATGGCAACGGTGCCGATGCCGCCGGAACCACCAGCGAGGGTGCCTCCGAGGGTGCCTTGGCCACCTTTTTGGGCCAGCCGGTCAATCTGCCTTTCGGCATTCCCGCAGGCCCGCTGCTCAACAGCCGTTTCACCACGGCCGCTTTCCACATGGGCTTCGATCTGGCGACCTACAAAACCGTGCGTTCGCGCGCCTGGGGCTGCAACCCGTTCCCGAACGTGCTCGCCGTACACCCCAAGTCGGCGGACGGTTCACTGACGCCGGGCAGCGCCGAACTGGACGAAGGCGTGCTGGCCGACACCAACTATGAACAGCCGATTTCCATCTCCAACAGCTTCGGTGTGCCCTCGCAGAGCCCTGACGTCTGGCAGCCGGACATGCGCGCCGCCATCGAGGCCGCCGGTCCCGGTCAAGTGCTGGTCCCGAGCTTCCAAGGCTCGCGTGTGGAGGGCATGAGCGAGGAGGAATACATCGCCGACCATGCCACCACCGCCCGCCTGGTCAAAGAAACCGGTGCCAAGCTCATGGTGATGAACACCAGCTGCCCCAACGAGGGCCACAACCGCCTGCTATGCCACAATCCGCTGCTCGTGGGCCGCATCACCGAGGCCGTGAAGCAGGAGATCGGCGACATCCCGCTGATGGTCAAGCTCGCCTACATCCCCAGCGACGGCGACCTTGAACTCATGGTGCGTTCCACCGTGGGCCACGGCACTGTGCAGGGATTCAGCACCATCAATACGATTTCCGCCAAACTGGTCGATGCCAATGGCAATCAGGCCCTGCCCGGTGCAGGCCGTGATCGCTCCGGCGTGTGTGGCAATGCGATTCGTGGTGCCGGCCTCGACATGGTCGCCCGTCTGGCCGCGATCCGCGAGAAGCTCGGTCTTGATTTCAAGATCAATGGCGTGGGCGGCGTGGTTTCGCCGGCCGACTATCAGGCATACAGAAACGCCGGCGCGGATTCGGTGATGTCCGCAACCGGCGCGATGTGGGACGCCGAGCTGGCCCACAAGATCAAGGCGAGCCGGTAAATCGGCTCCAAAACAAGAAACAGCCTGTACGGGCCGTGATTCCCAGACAATTCCCAGCCAGTGCCCACGTTGCATTGAAACTGGTGTTGTTATATGTAATCACGGCCGAACAAGCTGCATAACTTAACCTCTTTCTTCTTCTTCTCTCCTTTCTCTCCCCGGCGCCCATCACGCCGGGGTTTCTTTTTGCGGTGGGTACAGCCGTCTTACTCGGCCGCCGCCTTCATGGCCACGGCGCCGACGTAGTAGACCGGCTTGTCGAAGTTCGGCTGGAACAGGAAGTCCACGTTGGCGAGCTGGTCGATGGTGAAGCCGGCCTGAATCGCCATGGAAATCACGTTTGCCGCGCCGGAGATATCGGCCTTGGAACAGAACTGGCCGCCCTTGACCTTGCGGGTTCCGGGTCCCAGGTCAGAATCGACGTGACTGGGGTGGTGGTGAGCATGAAGTCCGGGCGATAATCCTCGGTGAGCGAGGTCTCGCGGACCGTGAGCCCGCGGCGTTCGGCACCGGCGCGGGTCAGGCCGGAGGCGGCGAGCGAGAGATCGTACAGCTGCACGGCGGACGTGGCCTGCGTGCCCATGTACTTCACGGTCGGCGTCTCGATGTTGCGGCCCACCAGCAGGCCCTGGCGCACCGCGTTGGTGGCCAGCGGAATGTAATCGTGCTGGCCGGTCGGGTTGTAGAACACGGTGGCGGAGTCACCGGCGGCATACACGTCCGGCACGGAAGCCTGCATGTAGTCGTCCACCACGATCGCGCCGTTCGGCAGCATGTCCACCTTGCCCTTGAGCAGGTCGGTGTTCGGCAGGAAGCCGACGGCCAGAATCGCCATTTCGGCCGTGTACTCGCCCTTTTCGGTGACCACAGTGACGGTGTCGTCGTCATTGTCGCGGAACTCGACCACCTTCTGGCCGAGCGCGAGCGTGACGCCGTGCTCCTCGAACGCGGCCGCCACCTGATCGGTGATGGTCTTATCGAAATTATTGGCCAGCGGGCGATCAAGGCCGTCGACCAGCGTGGTCTTGACGCCGGTGACGCTGAACTGCTCGGCGATTTCCGCGCCGATATAGCCCGACCCGATCACCACTGCCGACTTGGCGGTTTTCGCCTTTTCCTTGATGGCGATGGCGTGATCCCAGTTCTTGCACAGCAGCACATGCGGGCTGTCGATGCCGGGGATCGGCGGGAAGTCCGTGCGCCAGAAGGTGCGGGGGACGGGCGGGGTGCCGGGGCGGGAGCCGGTGGTCACGACCAGTTTGTCGAAAGCGAGGGTCTGTTCGGCGGGGTCTCCGGCCTCGTCCAGCGCGCGGTAGGTGAGGGTTCTGGCGTCGAGGTCCACGGACGTCACGTCGGTGCGCATATGCATGGTCGCGCCGGCTTCGGCCAGAGCGGCAGGGGAGGAGTAGAACATTTTCTTCGGGTCGGATACGTGGTCGCCCACCCACAGGGCGATGCCGCAGGAGAGGAAGGACAGCGTACCGTTGCGCTCGAAAACATGGACGGTCCAATCGGGGTGCTCGGCGAGAATCGAGGTGGTGGCGAACGTGCCGGCGTGCGTGCAGCCGATGACGGCGACTGTGGTCATGAATGCTCCTTTGCTTGTGGACATGGCGTCTGATGCCATTGCCCTGAATCGTAGCGTAGAAGTATGGAGAACGCCGTGGCGGCAAATGTGAGGAAGATCACGTTATCGGTTTGATTCGACGGGGGTATGGGATCCGTTGTGCACGGTGATCAAAGTTCGGCTGGGGTGCATTTCACGGAGTCGGCACATGGCTTATGGCAAACTGGACGGTAGCATTTTTGAATCTTGATTGATTGAGGAGAGTGGCGTGGCTGAGAATCCGGATGACGTGTTGCATGTCGAGGGCGGCAAGCCTTTGAATGGCACGATCAAGGTGCGTGGCGCGAAGAACTTCGTGAGCAAGGCGATGGTCGCCGCGTTGCTGGCACCGGGCAAGTCGGTGCTGAAGAACGTGCCGGAGATTCGTGACGTGCATGTGGTGTCCGATTTGCTACGTCTGCACGGCGTGGACGTGGATGTGGACGGTGCGAACGGCATTGTGACCATCGACGCCTCGCGTGTGCAGCTGGCCGATGTGGCCGACGTGGATACACTGTCCGGTTCGTCGCGCATCCCGATCCTGTTCTCCGGCCCGCTCGTGCACCGTTTGGGTGAAGCGTTCATTCCCGCGTTGGGCGGCTGCGCGATTGGCGGACGTCCGATTGACTTCCATCTGGAGACGCTGCGCAAGCTGGGCGCCACGGTGGACAAGGAACACAAGGACGGCATCCACATCACCGCGCCCAACGGCCTGCACGGCGCGAAGATCCACCTGCCCTACCCGTCGGTGGGCGCCACCGAGCAGACTTTACTGGCGGCCGTGCTGGCCGAGGGCAAGACCGAACTGTCGGGCGCGGCCACTGAGCCGGAGATCATGGATCTGGTGTGCGTGCTGCAGAAGATGGGCGCAATCATTTCTGTGGACGTTGATCGCACCTTCCGCATCGAGGGTGTCAAGGAACTGCAGGGGTACACGCACACGTCGCTGACGGATCGCATCGAGGCGGCGTCCTGGGCGTCCGCCGCGCTCGCCACGCACGGTGACATTTTCGTCAAGGGTGCCACCCAGCCGGAGATGATCACGTTCCTCAACGTGTTCCGCAAGGTGGGCGGCAAATTCGAGGTGACGGACAAGGGCATTCGTTTCTGGCATCCGGGCGGGGACTTGAAGCCCGTGGCGATCGAGACGGACGTGCATCCCGGGTTCATGACCGACTGGCAGCAGCCGCTCGTGGTGGCCCTGACCCAGGCCAACGGCCTGTCGATCGTGCACGAGACCGTGTACGAGAACCGTTTCGGCTTCACCAAGCCGCTGGTCGAGATGGGTGCCACCATCCAGTTGTACCGCGAGTGCCTGGGCTCGCTGCCGTGCCGTTTCCGGCAGCGCAACTACAAGCATTCCGCCGTGATCTTCGGACCGACCCCGCTGACCGGACGCGACATCGACGTGCCGGACCTGCGTGGTGGGTTCAGCCATCTGATCGCGGCCTTGGCCGCGTCAGGCCCCTCGGACGTGCACGGCATCAGCCTGATCGACCGAGGCTACGCCGACTTCCGCGGCAAACTCGAAGCGTTGGGTGCCGACTTCGATTAATTCGGCCGTTCCTCGGCTCCCCTCTCTGAGGGGAGCCACAATTTTCTACAACAGCCCGTCCGCCTCGAGCGCGGCGGCCATGCGGTCGAAGCATTCCTCCAGTAGCGGGTAGGGCATGGCGAAGTTCATACGCACGCAACCGCGCCCGACCTCGCCGCATTCACGGCCGTCCGTCAACGCCACGTTGGCCTTCTTGAAGAAATAGTCGGCCGGGTCATCGATGCCCAGTGACGAGAAATCCAGCCACGCGATATACGTGCCCTGCGGCTCCACATAGCGCACCTTGGCGAATCTCGTGCGCATCTGCTCGTTGACCAGCGCGATATTGCGCTCGATATATGCCATCACGCCCTCGAACCATGCCGCGCCGCCGTCATAGGCCGCAGTGGTGGCTATGGCACCGATGGTGGCCGTCTGGTGCTCGGACCATTCCGCGTTCCTCATCCATAGTTCCAGATCGTCCGGATTGGTGAGAATCACCTGCGCGCACTTGGTGCCGGGAATGTTGAACGACTTCGAGGCTGAAGTGGAGGTGAAAGCCTGCATGGCCGTCTGCCGGTTGATTGAGGCGAATGGCACATGCGTGTGGCCTTGGTAGACGAACGGCGCGTGAATCTCATCGGAGAATATACGCACGTTGTACTTGGCGGCCAGATCGGACAATCGCAGCATTTCCTCGCGCGTCAATACCTTGCCGATCGGGTTGTGCGGGTTGCACAGCACGAAGGCATGGCAGCCGTTCGCGAACGCCTGCTCAATGGCGTCGAAATCGAACAGCCATTCATCATTGCGCCCGCTGCTCTCGCCGGCGCCCGCGCACAGCATCGGAATCTCAAGGACCTCCACGCCATACAGACGCGGCACGCTCAGGAACGGCATATAGGCCGGAGTCGGTACCACGATGGAGTTGCCGGCGCGCACGATCTCGCGCAGGAACACTTCGAACGCCTCCAGCACGTCCGGCACCGGGCGGATGCACGTCGGATCCACATCCCAGCCGTAGCGGCGCTGCCATGCGGCGCACGAGCGGGCGACCTCCTTCTTCCACGGGTCGGGAATGTAGCCGAGCGCGCCACGTTCAGTAGCCTCTTCGATGGCTTCGGCCACGCATGGTGCCAGACCGTAATCCATCTCGGCGATGAATGCGCCGATGCAGCCGGGGTAACGGGTCCATTTATCCGAACCGACCTGCTCCAGATCCTCGATGGTCGTCACGTCGATGTGATTGGCATCAAAGCAAGAGGTGCCGGCGGTTGTGTTGCTCAAAGTCGTTGACTGGGGAATGTTGTTCATGCTCATAACATGTCATTGTTCCCGGTGCAGAAGGGCTGCTCAACGGTCTGGCTCCCCGAAATCGTGATGGCGCTCGCAAGCTTGCTTATCGCTGTGCGACTACTTGGCACTCAAATATTTGAGTGACGTGCGCTCGAGCTCCTCGAGCAATGAACCAAGCGCGGGGCGATGGTCGCCGGCACGAGTCACGATGCCGACCTCGCGCGCCGCAAAATCGTCGGCGATGGGACAGGCCACCAGATCGCCCTGCAAGTTGATATGCGTATCGAGCGCCGGCACCAGCGAGACGCCCATACCAACCTCGACCAGGTTCTGCGTGGCCCAGTAATCATCCGTGCAGTGGCGGATATCCGGCTTGAATCCGGCACGGGTGGCCAGTTTCACCAAATTTGCGCGGCAGGTGGGGCAGCCGGCGATCCAATGCTCGTCTTTGGCGGCGGACAGCGGCACGGGTTCGCCGGTCTCCTCGAATCGTTTGGCGATGCCGCTGGAGCGGCGCACCAGCAGTCGCATCGGATCGTAACCCAGCGAATGGAAGGTCAGGTCGTCGCCGATGTGCAGGAAGTTCGGGATGCTGCTGTAGCGGAACACGGCGGCGGTATCGGCCTTGCCTTGGGAAATCAGACCGATCGCCTCCGGCGGCTCCATCTGAATCAGGCTCAGCTCGATGTCCGTGAACATACTGAGCTTGACCACGGTACGGGCCGCGATAGTAGAGCAGATTGATGGTGGGGCCACCAAATGCAGGTGAGCAAACCGATGATGCCGATAATCCTCGACCTCACGGGCCGCCCGCTCCAGCCGATCGGCGATGGCCTCGCCGTGGCGGGCGAGCATCGAACCGGTGGCGGTGAGTTCCACACCATGCGAGGTGCGTTGCACCAGAGTCGAACCGCACTGTGCCTCCAGCTTTTTGATCTGCTGGCTGATGGCCGGCTGCGACCAACCCGTGGCCTTGGCCGTGGCGGAGAACGAACCATACTGTTCGATTTGCCACAACGTGACCAATGATTGGGGGTTGAGCGTGGCCATAGGTACCTCTTTCGTGCCTTTTCGTGCCTTTTCGTGCGGTGATTCAATTATGGCCGGGCGGCAGGATGTGGCGTGCGCGCCGATCGTCAGTCCTCGAACTGCTTGGCGAGCGGAACCATCAGCACGGTGAGCACGGCGAACAGGGCGGTGGTGATGAACAGCACGATGGCGACCGGCATTTGGTCGTAGGCCCAGCCGTACACCATCTGGCCGAGCGGCTGGGCACACATGCTCACGGCCGCGGCCATGGACATCACTTTGCCGGCCATTGCCTCGGGCGTACTGAGCTGGATGGCGGGCACGGCGATGAGATTCGTGAAGCAACTGGCGACCATCGTGCCGCAGGTGAATACGATCAGCACCACGAGTTTGGTCCATGCGTCGACCGGCAGCAGGAACACAATACCCTGTGGGACCATGGCCAGCGTAAGCGTCGCCATCAGCCCCGGCAGCCAGCGCATCGTGAGCTTGGCGGCGAACAGGCCGGCGATGAATGCGCCCGCCACGCCGGAAACACCGATCAGGCCGTCGGCGATGCCGTAGACAGTGGCGTCGAAGCCGAGCACTGTACGAATCGTGTACGGGAAGCCGACGCCGGAATAGCCGATAAGCACAAAGTTGAGCGCCGCCGCGAACAACAGCAGTCTGAACACGTTCGGCCGGTCCTTGATGAGGAATCGCACGCCTGCCTTGAGGTCTTCAAGTGGGGTGGGCAGCTCCTCGTCGCCGCGATCCGGGGCACTGAGGCGGATGAAGCATTCGAGCGCGGCTGCGCCGGCGAAGCTTGCGATGGCGATGATCATCATGAGACGGATGCCGAACATCGCATACAGCACGCCGCCGAGGAAGCTCGGCAGCAGACTGCTTAGTTGTTGGACCTGATTGATCACGGCCATGCCTTGGCGCATGGTGGCCGGGCCGTACTGCCGGAACATCTGGGGGAGTGCGGCCTGCACGGTCGGGGTTTCGAAGGCGCCGAGCACGGCGAGCAGCACCTGCATGGTGGCGATGGCTACGATATGGAAGCCCGTGGTGGCGAAGACGATGGCGCTCGCCAGCACGAGCACGGCGGAGATGGCGTCGAGCGCCACCATGATGGTGCGGCGGTTGACGCGATCGGCCAGCACGCCTCCGAACGGGGAGAGCAGGATGGTCGGCACGATGGAGATGGCCAGCACCGAGGCGAAGATGGTGGCTGAGCCGGTTTCGTCCAGCACCCACATCGACATCGCGAATCGCAGCATCACATTGCCGAACAGCGAGATGCCTTGTCCGGCGACCAGCAGCACGAAGTCGCGGGACAGCAGCGGGCGTTGGGTGGCGGTGCCGGCGATGTCATTCTCGGGTTTCACTGTGCTATTCATTCTGAGCCTTTCTCCGGCTCCCCTGCGAACGTCATCATGCCCTTCGCGGCGACCGTGATGAGCTCGTCATCGAAAATCGGCACGCCGATCGCGTCGAGCATGGTGGCCAAGCAGCGGATGCGATGCTCCATTTCGGGCAGGGGCACCGGGTAGAAATACGGCATCAGCCAATAATTCGGCAGCAACGAAAGCAGCTCTGCGGCCTCGCGCGGATACTCGGTGGGGATGGAGCCATCCTTGACGCCCGCCTCGATCAGCGGCAGGAAGCGTTCGGGCAGATGCTTGCTCCATACCTGCATATTCGCGGCGAACGAAACCGGATCGCTCAGCATCGGCATGGCGGCTCGCATGATCTGCACGTGGTCTTGCTTGGTCATCGAATGCCGCCATAGCACGCGGAACTTTTCGAGGGCGGTAAGGTCAGTGCGATTCATGACGGATTCGTTGAAGTCGTCCTGCATATTGTTGTCTCGGTTGGTGAGCTCTTCGAGGATGGCTTCCTTGGATTTGAAGTGATGGTAGATCGCGCCTTTGGAGAGGTCGCCGAGCTCGTCCACGATGTCCTGGATGGAGGTGTGCTCATAGCCCTGGGCCATGAACAGCCGTTGTGCGGCGTCGAGGATGCGGGTGCGCGTCACCTCGGGGTGAGCGTTACGTGCCATGGTGGCCTCCCTACTGTGCTTGATGTTGCAGATCACTATAGATACCGACCGACGGTATGTATAGCGGTTTCGGCGAGCCTCCAACGATTCCGGCGATTGTCGCCTACCCTTTTTCGCTTGGTATCTTTCGGCTGTGTGCTTGCCCCCGCCAGCAGGGGCAGCATATAGGCATACCAGGGCGCAAGTGTCGCCGTTCTCAGTATCCTTAGAAGAATGAGTCCTGAAGCCTTAAGTGAACTGATTTCCAGCATTGCCCACAACCTCGTCGCCGCCGGCCAGGCCGGCGCGTTGACCGACGAGCTGATTCCGCCCGTCGACAAGCTCGCCGTGATGCGCCCGAAGGACCGTGCGCATGGCGACTGGGCCTCCAACATCGCCATGCAGCTGGCCAAGAAGGCCGGCATGAAGCCGCGCGATCTGGCCGAGCCGTTCGCCGCCGCACTGGCCGAAGCCGACGGCATCGCCAAGGTCGAGGTTGCCGGCCCCGGCTTCATCAACATCACCCTTGATTCCGCCTCGGCCGCCGCCGTGGTGGACACTGTGCTTGCCGCGGCCCCTGCGGTCGATGGCGACAAGCACCTGAACAAGGTCAACGAGTACGGCCGCAACGCCCATCTGGGCGGCCAGACCCTGAACCTCGAGTTCGTTTCCGCCAACCCCACTGGTCCGATTCACATCGGCGGCACCCGTTGGGCCGCGGTGGGCGACGCCATGGCCCGTGTGCTGGAGGCCAACGGTGCCAAGGTGGTGCGCGAATACTACTTCAACGACCACGGCGAGCAGATCAACCGCTTCGCCAAGTCACTGGTCGCCGCCTGGGCCGAGGCCAACAAGCTTGGCGGCGCCGGTTACCAGACCGAAACCCCGTGCGACGGCTACAAGGGCGCCTATATCAACGAGATCGCCGCCCGCGTCGAAGCCGAAGCCAAGGCCGACGGCGTGAACCTGACCGCGTTGGCCCACCAGGATCAGGGCCTGAACGATGACGGTGAACCGCTCGGCGAGGACGACACCGAAGTGCGCGAGGAATTCCGCAAGCGCGCAGTGCCGATGATGTTCGACGAGATTCAGAAGTCCATGAAGGACTTCCGCGTGAACTTCGACGTCTGGTTCCACGAGAACAGCCTCTACGCCGACAAGAAGGTCGAAGCCGCCATCGAAGAGCTCAAATCTCACGGCGATATCTACGACAAGGACGGCGCCACTTGGTTCGAATCCACCAAGCATGGTGACGACAAGGACCGCGTGATCATCAAGTCCAACGGCGAGTTCGCCTACTTCGCCGCCGACATCGCCTACTACTGGGACAAGCGCCACCGAGCCGAAAACCCGGCCGACGTGGCAATCTATATGCTCGGCGCCGACCACCACGGCTATATCGGCCGCATGATGGCCATGTGCGCGGCCTTCGGCGACGAACCCGGCAAGAACATGCAGATTCTCATCGGCCAGCTGGTCAACGTGATGAAGGACGGCAAGCCCGTACGCATGTCCAAGCGCGCCGGCAACGTCGTGACCATCGACGACCTGGTCTCCGTGGTCGGCGTGGACGCCGCCCGCTACTCGCTGGCCCGATCCGACTACAACCAGAACTTCGACATCGACTTGGCTCTGCTCGCCTCGCACACCAACGACAACCCGGTGTACTACGTGCAGTACGCGCACGCCCGCTCCAAGAACGTGGACCGCAACGCGGCAGCCGCCGGCATCAGCTACGAGGGCGCCGACCTGTCCCTGCTGGACACCGAGGCCGATGGCGAAGTGCTCGCCGCCCTCGCCCAGTTCCCGAGCGTGCTCGCCACTGCGGCCGACGACCGCCAGCCGCACAAGGTGGCCCGCTACCTCGAAGAGCTGGCCGCCACCTACCACAAGTGGTACAACGTGGAGCGCGTGGTGCCGATGGCCCTGACCGATCCGGAAACCCGTGGTGACGACGAGGCCCGCAAGGCCCTGGAAATCGCCAAGAACCCGGAGCCGGCCCGCGCCGCCGCCCGCCTGAAGCTCAACGATGCCGTCCAGCAGGTCATCGCCAACGGTCTTGACCTCCTCGGCGTTACCGCCCCCGAAAAGATGTGATTATGCCTATTTCTCCAATTTGGCCGGCCGCCACGGCCGTGGATGCCAATGGTGCCATTGCATTTCATGGCCGCACCGCCGAATCCCTGTTGGACGAGTTTGGCTCGCCGCTTTACCTCATCGATACCGATGAGGTATCGGCCCGTGCCAAGCACTTCGTACGCGCTGCAGCCGAGGCATTCAACACCTCCACCACGCACGTGAGCTTTGCCGGCAAGGCGTTCCTGTCCAAGGAAATCGTGCGACTGGTCGCCGAGGCTGGCATGTTTGTGGACACCTGCACGATGGGGGAGATGCGAATCGCCCTCGCTGCCGGTGTGCCCGGCCGCCGCCTAGTGCTGCATGGCAACAACAAGTCCGATGATGAAATCGCGCTGGCCATCGAACAGGGCTTCGCCAAAATCGTGGTCGATGAGCCTAATGAGCCGGAGCGCATCGCCGCCATCGCCCGTAAACTCGGCAAGCGTGCCCGCGTGATGCTGCGTGTCACTGTCGGCGTGCATGCCGGTGGTCACGAATACATCTCCACAGCTCACGAGGATCAGAAGTTCGGCGTCCCGCTGCTGGCGGCCGGAGCCGACGCCGCAGTGCTTGACGTGCTGAACAACCTGACGGACGTGACACCTGCCGCAACCAACGCGCGGATTGGCGAAAGTCATGAGCGTGAGCTGCACTACGATGTCAAGTATCCGTACGACCTGAGCCATGAAGAGGTTTCTGACACGGACAAGGCGCTTGCCGCCGCGATGGAAGCCATCGCAGACGGTCCGTCCATTGCCGTGCTCAAGACCATCCTGGCCAATCAGGATGTGCTGGAACTGGTCGGTGCTCACTCGCATATCGGCTCCAACATCCACGACGCGGATGCCTTCATCCACGCCGCCAAGCGCATGATGCTGCTGCGCAAGACCCTGTGGGCCACCGACGCCTACATCCTGCCCGAAATCGATCTCGGTGGTGGTTACTCCGTGGCCTACACCGACGGCGAAGATTCCATGGACATCGATGTGGAGCTCACTCGTCTGGCCGGCTCGGTCAGCGACACCAACCGTGCTCTGGGCATGCCCGCCCCGGCCATCAGCTTCGAGCCCGGCCGTTACATCGTGGCTCCAGCCGGCGTGACCCTGTATCGTGTAGGCACCATCAAGCATGTGCACCTGAGCGATGCCAAAGACAGTGCCGGCAACCCGATTGACGAGCGTGTGTATGTGTCTGTGGATGGCGGCATGTCCGACAATATCCGTCCGGCACTGTACGGAGCCGATTACACCGCACGTTTGGCCAACCGAACCGGCTCTACTGAGACGATGCTTGCCCGCGTGTGCGGCATGCATTGCGAATCCGGCGATATCGTGGTCCATGAGGTGCGTTTGCCCGCAGATTTGAAGCGCGGCGACATTCTTGCCGTGCCGGTCACCGGAGCATATGGCCGTACTATGGCCAGCAACTATAACCAGGCGTTGATTCCAGCTGTGGTCGCCGTGTCTGAGCAGGGCGCGCATGTTATGTTGCGCCGCCAGACCATCGATGACCTGCTGGACTTGGATCAAGGCTGACGGTAAAGCGGCATAGCTGTTCGATGCCGTTCAATAACGCATACGAGAGGGCCTCCCGCCGCGAGACGGGAGGCCCTCTATGTGGAACCAGTTGCTTACCTGGTGGTCACGGTACCGACCGGAGAGCCGCTGGTAACAGCTCCGGCAGCTGTGATGGCCAGCGCATCCACCAACGCCGGGTTGGTGAACACAACAATCACATCCGTGGCCTTGCCTGCAGCGCGAACCGCGTTCCAATCCACCTCGACGATCGGGTCGCCTGCGGTGATCTGCCGGCCTTCGGTGACCTTCATGGTGAACGGGTCGCCATTGAGCTGCACGGTGTCGATGCCGATATGCACCAGCACTTCCAGACCCGCGTTGGTGGTGATACCGACGGCGTGCTTGGCCTGAGCGATTGTGGACACCTTGCCGGACACCGGTGCGACGATCGTGTCTGACTTCGGTATCACCGCGAAGCCGTCGCCGAGGAGCTTCTCGGCAAAGGTCTCATCGGGCACCTGGTCAATCGGCTCGATTGTGCCATCGACCGGGGCAAGCACGGTGGCTGTGGAAGCTGTGCCTGCGGGTTTAGGGGCGGCAGCGGGTGCTGCCGTCACGCTTTTGGGGCCGCGTCGCCTCCAACGGTCACACCTTTGGCGATGTCGTTCATCGCATCAGCCACGAATTGCACATCCGTACCGACGATCACCTGTAGGTTGGTCTTGTCGAGCACCTTGACGGCCGGAACGCCGGTCTTCTTGATGGCATCCTGATCGACGAGCGAGGTGTCGTTCACCACCAAGCGCAGGCGGGTCGTGCAGTTTTCGATGGACTTGACGTTGGAAGCACCGCCCAGCGCCGCGTAGATGCGGGAGGCCATGGTGATGTACTTGTCTTCGCCGGCGGCCGGAGCCTCGTCCGCAGCAGCGACTTCCTCGGCCTCTCGGCCCGGGGTCATCAGGTTGAACTTGCGGATGGCAAAGTCAAACACGAAGTAGTAGATGACTGCGAACACCAGGCCTTGCACGATGAGCATGTAAGGTTTTGTTGCCAGCGGCCAGCCTAGAACGAAGTCGACCAAACCGGCCGAGAAGTTGAAGCCGGACATCCAGTCCATTGCTGCGGCGATGGCCACCGACAGACCAGTGAGCCTGGCGATTGGAAAGATTCAATCGATATTGGCCGCATGCGCTTCGATGAAGATTTTCCGCCACGGCGTGTCGGATTCCTTACGTAGGATAGTAAGCGGACATCCGCCGCGGCCTTTGGCGGATGATGTGGCATCAATAGGAAGGAACCTTGTGGCACAGCTGAATGAAAGCCCTATTCGCGTTGGACTTTTGGGAGCGGGCACCGTCGGATCTCAGACTGCCCGACTGATCGTGGAACAGAAGAGCGAGCTGTCAGCCCGAATCGGACGACCGATTGAACTGACCGGCGTCGCCTGCCTTGATCCGAAGGAAACCGAAGCGTTCCCGTGGATTGATCAGTCCATCGTCACCACCGACACAATGAGCGTGGCCACCAACTCGGACATCGTCATCGAGCTTATCGGCGGCACCACCGTGGCTCGCAAGTTTGTGCTTGCCGCCATCGAATCCGGCGCTTCCGTGGTCACTGCCAACAAGGCGCTGCTGGCCAAGTATGGCCCGGAAATCTATGCGGCCGCCGAGACCAAGGGCGTTGATATTTACTTTGAGGCTGCTGTGGGCGGTGCGATTCCGTTCCTGCGCCCGCTGCGCGAGTCCCTGGTCGGCGACAAGGTGACCAGCATGCTCGGCATCGTCAACGGCACCACCAACTACATTCTTGACGAGATGACCACCAAGGGTCTTCAGTTCGATGATGTTCTGAAGGATGCTCAGGCCAAGGGATACGCCGAAGCCGATCCGACCGGCGACATCGAGGGCTACGACGCTGCCAACAAGGCCGCCATCATGGCCACCCTCGGCTTCCACACCTCCGTGACCATCGACGACGTGTCCGTCGAAGGCATCACCAAGATCACCGCCGACGACATCGCCGCCGCCACCGCCGAGCACAAGGTCATCAAGCTGCTCGCCGTGGTCGAGAACGGCGAGGCCGGCGTCTCCGCCCGCGTCTACCCGGCCCTGATTGACGAGAACCACCCGCTGGCCTCCGTGCACGGCTCCTTCAACGCCGTGTTCGTCAAGGCCGAGGCCGCCGACGACCTCATGTTCTACGGCCGTGGCGCCGGCGGCGCTCCGACCGCCTCCGCCGTCGTGGGCGACGTGGTGACCGAAGCCCGCCACATTGCTGCTGGCTGCACCGGCCCGTCCATCCCGCTGTACAAGAATCTGCCGAAGGCTCCGATTACCGCCTCCAAGGCTGCATTCGCCGTGCGCTTCCTGATCCACGACAAGCCGGGCGTGCTGGCCGCCATCGCCGCCGAGTTCGCCAAGAACGGTGTCTCCATCAACGGTGTGAACCAGGATCTGAAGCCCACCATGACCGACCCCGGCTACGACGGCGAGATTCAGCAGTTGCGCATCGTGACCCACCTGACCGACGAGGAAACCCTGCGCAACACCGTCAAGGCCGTGCAGGCGCTCGACTTCGTCACCGGTGACCCGTCCATCCTGCGCGTGCTGGACTGACAAGACCTAAGCTCCCTCTGATGAGGCGGTCGAACGGTGAAAGCTGAATACCCAAGCTCCCTCTGATGAGGGAGCTCCTTTTTAAGGAACAACCATGAATCCAATCTGCAATAGCGTTCACGTGCGCGTGCCCGCCACGTCCGCCAACCTCGGCTCCGGCTTCGATACCGTGGGTCTGGCGCTCGACTACCATGACGAGCTCACTTTCACGCTCAACGACGACCCGAACGACGGCATTGCCCACGTGATCATCCACGGCGAGGGTGCCGACGCCCTCCCATGCGACGAAACCCACCTCGTGGTCTCCACCTTCCGCCGTGCCTGTGCCACGTTCGGCCTCGGCCGACTCGGCTTCACGCTGGAAGCGACCAACAACATCCCTCAGGCTCGTGGCATGGGCTCTTCCGCCGAGGCCATTGTGGCCGGCATCGCCGCCGCCGCGGCCTTCGCCCAGACCGGTGACCTCAACCGTCCGGCCGTCTTCGATATGGCCGCCCAGATTGAAGGACACCCGGACAATGTGGCCCCGGCTGTGTTCGGTGGCCTGACCGTCTCTTGGGACTTCGAAACCGCAGAAGGCGTCGGCTCGGTCGCCGTTCCTGGTGGTGAACCGCTGCACGGCGGATTCCACGCCGTCAACTACCCGGTGGACCCGTCCATCACCGCCGCCGTGTTCGTGCCCGACTATGAGCTGTCCACTGAGAAGGCCCGTCAGGCGCTGCCTAGGGAACTGCCATACAAGGACGCCGTCTACAACGTGTCTCGCGTGGGTCTGCTGCCCGCTGCGATGAATCCCGTGGTGCTGGCTCAGGCCGCCCAGCAGGGCAAGTCCGGCGTCGCCGCTGCCCCGGCTCAGGATGCCGATACGTGCGCTTGCTCTGGCGGAACCCGTGAATCGCCGTTCGCTGACGAGCTTGCGGCCGCTCAGGCCCAGTCCAACGCGCTGCTGTTCACCGCCACGCAGGACAAACTGCACCAGCCGTATCGCGGT
>OAWF01000353.1_pt1 | contig 32811 bp, 28 predicted proteins | sample 1495411 | NCBI WGS metagenome assembly OAWF01 (sample SAMEA2580150, study PRJEB22360) | human gut metagenome | biome: human gut; feature: human-associated habitat; material: faeces | place: Denmark | collected 2008/2010 | reverse complement strand
TGTTATGAAGATTATTATGTTGGGTGCTCCTGGAGCAGGAAAAGGAACACAGGCTAAGAAAATTGCAGAGAAATATGATATTCCTCATATTTCTACAGGTGATATTTTCAGAGCCAATATTAAAAACGGAACAGAGCTTGGACAGAAAGCAAAAACATATATGGATCAGGGACTTCTTGTACCGGATGAACTGGTAGTTGACCTCGTGGTAGACCGGGTAAATCAGGAAGACTGTTCCAAAGGATATGTGCTGGATGGTTTCCCTAGAACAATCCCACAGGCTGAAGCGCTTGATAAAGCTCTGGCTGCAATGGGACAGAAGATGGATTATGCCATCAATGTAGAAGTTCCGGATGAAAATATTGTAAACAGAATGTCCGGACGCAGAGCATGTGTAGACTGCGGAGCAACATACCATATTGTATATGCACCGACAGAGAAAGAGGATGTCTGTGATAAATGTGGTGGAAGTCTGATCTTAAGAGATGATGACAAACCGGAAACAGTACTGAAACGTCTTGGAGTATATCACGAGCAGACACAGCCGCTGATCGACTATTATACAAAAGCGGGAATCTTAAAAGAAGTAGATGGAACGATCGATATCAATGATGTGTTTGCAGCAATCGTTCAGATTCTGGGAGAGTAATTCATGCAGCTGGAACCGGGAATGCTTGCGCGTTCGAAAGCAGGGCATGATAAGAATTGTATATATGTTATAATTTGTGTCAAAGATGAATATGTATATCTGGCAGACGGACAGTTTCGTCCGGTCTGCCGGGCAAAGAAGAAAAACCTGAGGCATGTGCAGCCGATCAAAAAGGTTTGCAGTACCTCGGTGACCGATGATGAAACAATCAGAAATGTAATAAGAAAGTATTCCAAATCTATTGGATGAGAAGTGGAAGCGTCAAGAGCGCAGGAGGATTTAGTATGTCAAAAGCTGACGTAATCGAAATTGAAGGAGTCGTAGTTGAAAAACTGCCAAACGCAATGTTTAAAGTAGAGCTGGAGAATGGTCATATTGTGCTGGCTCATATCAGTGGAAAACTGCGTATGAATTTTATTAAGATTTTACCAGGTGACAAGGTGACATTGGAGATGTCTCCATACGATCTGAGCAAAGGAAGAATTGTTTGGAGAGATAAGTAAAAAGGTATTGACTTTATTAGATATAGGGTGCTATAATATCAAGTGGCTGTTTTTGGGTAGGTGTGTCCAAAAGCAGTTGGAAACGTAAGGGTTTTAGCAAAGGATGGAAGGAGGATTTGACATGAAGGTTAGATCATCAGTAAAACCAATTTGTGAAAAATGCAAAATCATTAAAAGAAAAGGAAGCATCAGAGTAATCTGTGAGAATCCTAAGCACAAACAGCGTCAGGGATAATTGCTGGTTTGTGAAATGAATTAGGCGGCTGACAGCGCGACACACCAGGAAGTGTGTAGAGCTGTTTAATATACAGTAAGGATACACCACTGCTACGCATTTGGCAGATTGCCTCATATGAAGGCTGGTGGTCTTGACACATACACGAGAACTTGGATACAGGTTCTTTCTTCTGCATTCGGCAGGACAGTATGTGTGTGTATATTGCTTCTAATACCCGACGGTCATTTGCGTAAAAGGATTTACGTGTCGGGAAAGGGTGCATCATATTTGCACCTGGTGTGATTCGGCAAAGTCTGACACACCCAGTTAAAGACAATATTAAATTTAGATTCAAAATGGAGGAAAGACACATGGCTCGTATTGCAGGTGTAGACTTACCAAGAGACAAACGTGTAGAAATCGGACTTACTTATATTTACGGAATCGGAAGAACATCCGCTATCCGTATCCTTGCAGATGCAGGAGTAGATCCGGATACACGTGTTAGAGATTTGACACAGGACGACGTTAAGAAAATCAGTGAAGTGATTGATGAGACTCAGGTTGTAGAAGGTGATCTCAGAAGAGAAATCCAGTTAAACATCAAGAGACTTAAAGAAATCGGATGCTACCGTGGAATCCGTCACAGAAAAGGACTTCCGGTACGTGGTCAGAAAACAAAGACTAATGCAAGAACATGCAAAGGTCCTAAGAGAACTGTAGCAAACAAGAAAAAATAATATAAAGTAATATCCCCGTCAAGTGGGGAATACAAGAATTCAAGAAAGTAGGTTAGTTTAAATGGCTAAGAAAGTTACAAAAAAAGTGACAAAGAAACGTGTCAAGAAAAACGTTGAACGAGGACAAGCACATATCCAGTCATCTTTTAATAATACAATCGTAACATTAACAGATACACAGGGAAATGCACTTTCATGGGCAAGTGCAGGCGGTCTGGGATTTAGAGGTTCAAGAAAATCTACTCCATATGCAGCTCAGATGGCAGCTGAAACAGCAGCAAAGGCAGCATTAGTACATGGTCTGAAAACAGTTGATGTTTTCGTAAAGGGTCCAGGATCAGGAAGAGAAGCTGCAATCCGTGCATTACAGGCTTGCGGTATTGATGTAGTAAGTATCAAAGACGTAACACCGGTACCACACAACGGATGCCGCCCACCAAAACGCAGAAGAGTCTAATTTCGGACTTGGCGGCAGTTTTTTGCTGCAGGTGAGCTAACAGAGAATTTGAGCAATGAGCATAGCGGATTACTGCAGTTCCGCTGATTTTTAAGGAGGATAAACATGGCAGTTAATAGAGTTCCAGTTCTTAAAAGATGCCGTTCATTAGGTATGGACCCAATCTATTTAGGAATCAACAAAAAATCTAACAGACAGTTAAAAAGAGCTAATAGAAAAATGAGCGAGTACGGTCTCCAGTTACGTGAGAAACAGAAAGCAAAATTCATCTATGGTGTATTAGAGAAACCTTTCAGAAACTACTATGCAAAAGCAAAACAGATGGAAGGTATGACAGGTGAAAACCTGATGATTCTTCTGGAATCCAGACTGGACAATGTAATGTTCCGTATGGGATTCGCAAGAACAAGAAAAGAAGCTAGACAGATCGTTGACCACAAACACGTTTTAGTAAACGGAAAACAGGTAAACATTCCATCTTACCTTGTAAAAGCTGGTGACGTGATTGAAATCAAAGAAAAACACAAAGACTGCCAGAGATACAAAGATATTCTGGAAGTAACAGGTGGAAACATGATTCCTGACTGGCTGGAAGTTGATGCTGAGAACCTGAAAGGTACAGTAAAAGAGCTTCCTTCAAGAGAAGCAATCGATGTTCCTGTAGATGAGATGTTAATCGTCGAGTTATATTCTAAATAATCTCTCAGTGAGTAGCAGAAGTTTTAGAATCCGGAGATTTAACATTGTACCCCCTCAACATATATTAACCCATAAGGAGGGTCTGTGTAGTGTTTGATTTTAATAAGCCGAATATTGAAATTACAGAAATTTCAGAAGATAAAAAATATGGAAAATTTGTAGTGGAACCTCTGGAGAGAGGATACGGAATCACATTGGGTAACTCCCTGAGAAGAATCATGCTTTCTTCTCTTCCGGGAGCAGCCATCAGTTCTGTAAAGATTGACGGAGTTCTGCACGAATTCAGTTCCATCCCAGGTGTAAAAGAAGATGTAACAGAGATTATCATGAACTTAAAGTCCCTGGCAATCAAAAATACATCAGAATCAGACGAAGTAAAGACTGCATATATCGAGTTTGAAGGAGAAGGTATTGTAACAGGTGCTGATATCCAGACAGATTCTGATATTGAGATTATGAATCCGGAGCAGGTTATCGCTACATTGAGCGGCGGTAAAGACAGCAAATTGTATATGGAACTTACCATTACAAAAGGCAGAGGATACGTAAGCGCAGACAAGAACAAGAGTGAGGATATGCCGATTGGTGTGATTCCGATCGATTCAATCTATACACCGGTTGAACGTGTCAATATGACCGTTCAGAATACTCGTGTCGGACAGGTTACAGATTATGACAAACTGACATTAGACGTATGGACAAAGGGAACACTGCTTCCGGATGAGGCAGTCAGCCTTGCAGCAAAAGTTCTCAGTGAACATCTGAAATTATTCATTGACCTTTCTGAAGTTGCTCAGTCAGCTGAAGTCATGATTGAAAAAGAGGATGACGAGAAAGAGAAAGTTCTGGAGATGAGCATTGACGAATTAGAGCTTTCTGTACGTTCATACAACTGTCTGAAGAGAGCCGGCATCAACACAGTAGAAGAACTTACAAACAAGACACCGGAAGACATGATGAAGGTGCGTAACCTTGGACGTAAGTCTCTGGAAGAAGTGCTGGCAAAATTAAAAGAATTAAACCTTGAGTTAAATCAGGGAGAGGAATAAAGAAAATTATCCCGTCAGTAAGCCCGAAGAGCGTGGCGGGAGCATTTGATTTATAAGCCCGAAGATGCAAAACCAAATGTTTATTTAATGGAGGACCATAAAAATGGCAAAATATAGAAAACTCGGCAGAACATCCAGCCAGAGAAAAGCTTTGATCAGAAACCAGGTAACAGCATTACTGAACAATGGTAAAATCGTTACTACAGAAGCAAAAGCAAAAGAGATCCGTAAAGAAGTTGAAAAACTGATCGCTTTAGCTGTAAAAGAAAAAGATAACTTCGAAGAAGTAACTGTAAAAGCTAAAGTTGCTAAAAAAGACGACAAAGGCAGAAGAGTGAAAGAAGTTGTTGACGGTAAAAAAGTAACTGTTTACGAAGAAGTTGAAAAGACAATCAAAAAAGATATGCCAAGCAGACTTCACGCAAGAAGACAGATGCTGAAAGTTCTTTACACAGCAACAGAAGCTCCAAAGAACAACATCAAGAGAAATATGAAAAAAGTTGATTTAGTGGATAAATTATTCACAGAAATCGCTCCAAAATATGCAGACCGCAACGGTGGTTACACAAGAATTGTTAAGATTGGCCAGCGTAAAGGTGATGCAGCTATGGAAGTACTGATCGAGTTAGTTTAATCAGTAATCAAAATAGCAAAAGAGAAGCACTTGAAGATCAGAGATGGTTTTCGAGTGCTTTTTTGATTCATCTAAAATTAAAAAAAATTTAATGATTTTTGCAACACATTTGTAATCTTTTTCGTCTAATATATAGGTGATACTGTATTACGGTATTATTACATAAGAGAATGTAAAAGGGGAACATTTAGGATGGGAAAAGCGAAAAAAATAAAGGCAGTAAAAAGAAGAAAGACGGGAAAAGACGGTAAAGTAAAGGCTTTGTGGATCACAGGAGGGGTTCTTGCAGGGATCTGTTTGATCTATGTTGCAATCTCTGTGTATTTCATGAGTCACTTTTTCGTGAATACGAAAATTAACGGTAAAAACTTTTCGGGGAAGACAGCAAGTGATGTAGAAAAGTATCTCCAGACAAATATAAAAGATTATAAGCTTACAATTTTGGAAAATGAAGGAAGACAGGATGTGATCAGCGGAAGCGAGATTGGACTGGAATACAGAGCGGGGACAGAAGCAGAAAAATTGTTGAAGGATCAGAATGGATTCGCCTGGCCGAAAGCTTTCTTTACGGAGAATTCCAGAAAGGTTTCAGTCAATGTGTCATATAATGAGGAATCCTTGAATCAGCGGATCTCACAGCTTTCATGTCTGCAGACAGAGCAGACACCGGCAGAGAATGCAAAGCCGGAATTTGATGGAAACCAGTATGTCATCAAACCGGAAGTATATGGAAATGCCGTGGATAAAGAACGTCTTACAGAGCAGGTAAAAGTTCATATCACAGAGTTTCAGCCACAGTTGGATATGGTGGAAACCAAGTGCTATGCGAAACCAAAATATGTAGAGGATTCCAAGGAAGTACAGGAAGCCTGTGATGCAATGAATAAATATGTAAATGCAAGTATCACATATCCGATGAATGAACCAGTCGTAGTAGATAAAGCGCTGATCTCACAGTGGCTACAGGTAGACGGAGAAATGAAGGTTTCTCTCAATACAGAGGCGATGAAGCAGTGGTTTACTGCCTTTGGAGATAAGTATGATACACAGGGAACAACCAGAACCTTTACAACGCCGGCCGGAAAGAGCGCAACTGTGACGGGCGGGACTTATGGATGGTCGATTGATGAGGATACAGAGCTTGTGAATCTGCAGAACAGCATTTTAAACGGGGAAGTAGTCACAAGGGAGCCTGCATATTATGCGGGCGGTACTGCCGCAGCACATTCCGGGCAGGACTGGGGAAATACGTATGCAGAAGTGGATATGAGTGCACAGCATATGTGGTATGTTCAGAATGGACAGGTGGTGCTGGAGACGGATGTTGTGACAGGAGAGCCGATTCCGTCCAAGATTACACCGGAAGGAGTGTATTCCCTGATGTGGAAGCAGCCAAATTCTGTTCTGGTCGGAGATATTAATCCAGATACCGGAGAACCGGCATACAGAACAAAGGTAAAATACTGGATGCAGGTGACGTCAAGCGGAGTCGGTTTTCATGATGCGACCTGGCAGACTGCATTTGGCGGGACATTGTATCAGATTCCGGGAACAGGGTCTCATGGCTGTATCAATATGCCGTTAGATCAGGCGGGGGCGCTCTTCAATATGATCGAACCAGGGACACCGGTAATCTTCCATTGGTGATAAAAAATTAATTTTTTGTGCAAATGTACCAATTGACGTTAAAAAGATAACGTTAAATATTTGTCAAAAGCTATATTGACAATTATTTAACAAGAAAGTATACTAATACCTGTAATTAAGAAACCAAGTCAATTACAGGAGGATTATTGAAATGGCGAAGAAAAAAGAAGAGATGGGAGTACCTGCAATCGTAGACAGCGTAGAAACACTGGAAGCGAAGATGAAAGCAATGCGCGAAGCTCAGAAAGAATTTGCAAAATTCTCTCAGGAGCAGGTTGATAAGATTTTCTATGAAGCAGCAATGGCAGCTAACAAGATGCGTATCCCGCTTGCTAAAATGGCAGTAGAAGAGACACAGAGAGGTGTCCTTGAAGATAAAATCATTAAAAATCATTATGCAGCAGAGTATATCTACAATGCATATAAAGATACAAAAACTTGTGGAGTGATCGAAGAAGACACTGCATACGGAATCAAGAAAGTAGCTGAGCCGATCGGACTTGTTGCAGCAGTTATTCCGACAACAAACCCGACATCTACAGCAATCTTTAAAACATTGATCTGTTTAAAGACAAGAAATGCAATCATCATCAGCCCACATCCAAGTGCAAAAGCATGTACGATCGAGGCTGCAAAAGTAGTTCTTGACGCAGCAGTAAAAGCCGGAGCACCGGAAGGAATTATCGGATGGATCGATGTACCGTCTCTGGAACTGACAAACCAGGTTATGAGAGATTCTGATATCATCCTGGCTACAGGTGGTCCTGGAATGGTGAAGGCTGCTTACTCTTCAGGAAAACCGGCACTTGGTGTAGGACCTGGAAATACACCTGTTATCATTGATGATACAGCAGATATCAAGATGGCAGTAAACTCTATCATCCATTCTAAAACATTTGACAATGGTATGATCTGTGCTTCTGAGCAGTCAGTTACTGTTCTGGACAGCATTTATGAAGAAGTGAAGAAAGAATTCCAGTATCGTGGATGCTACTTCCTGAAAAAAGGCGCTGAGCTTGATAAGGTTCGTAAGACAATTATCATCAATGGTGCATTAAACAGCAAGATTCCTGGAAAATCTGCATATGAGATTGCAAAAATGGCAGGTGTAGATGTTCCTGAGAATACAAAAATCCTGATCGGTGAAGAAGAGTCTGTAGATATTTCAGAAGAATTTGCTCACGAAAAATTATCTCCTGTACTTGCTATGTATAAAGCAAAAACATTTGACGAAGCACTTGCAAAAGCAGAACAGCTTGTAGCAGACGGTGGATATGGACATACATCTGCTCTGTACGTTCATCCGGCACAGACAGAAAAGATTGAAAAACACTATGCAGCAATGAAGACATGCCGTGTTCTGATCAACACTCCTGCAGCTCAGGGTGGTATCGGAGATCTTTACAACTTCAAACTGGCTCCATCTCTTACACTGGGATGTGGTTCATGGGGCGGAAACTCCGTATCAGAAAACGTTGGAGTAAAACACCTGATTAACGTGAAGACAGTTGCAGAGAGGAGAGAGAACATGCTCTGGTTCAGAACACCTGAAAAAGTATACTTCAAGAAAGGCAGCATGCCGGTTGCACTGGATGAACTTGGAACAATCATGCACAAGAAAAAAGCATTCATCGTAACAGACTCATTCCTGTACAAAAACGGATATGTAAAAGGAATCGAAGAGAAACTGGATGCTATGGGAATCCAGCACACATGCTTCTATGAAGTAGCTCCGGACCCGACACTGCAGTGTGCACAGAAAGGTGCAGACATGATGCGTTCTTTCGAGCCTGATACAATTATTGCTCTTGGTGGTGGATCTGCAATGGACGCTGCTAAGATTATGTGGGTAATGTACGAATATCCGGATGCAAACTTTGAAGATATGGCTATGGACTTCATGGATATCCGTAAGAGAGTATACACATTCCCTGAGATGGGTAAAAAAGCATACTTCGTAGCAATCCCGACATCTTCAGGAACAGGTTCTGAGGTAACACCATTTGCGATCATTACAGACGCAGAGACAGGTGTAAAATGGCCGCTGGCTGATTACCAGTTACTTCCGAACATGGCAATCGTTGATGTTGACAACATGATGACACAGCCAAAAGGACTGACAAGTGCATCAGGTATCGACGTTATGACACATGCGATCGAAGCATTTGTATCTATCATGGCTACAGACTACACAGATGGTCTTGCTATGAAAGCAGTGAAGATGGTATTTGAAAACCTTCCATCAGCATATGAGAACGGAGCAAATGATCCAAAAGCACGTGAAGAGATGGCGAACGCTTCTTGTATGGCTGGTATGGCATTCGCAAATGCATTCCTTGGATTGAACCACTCTATGGCTCATAAACTGGGAGCATTCCACCATCTGCCACACGGTGTTGCAAACGCAGTACTTCTGACAGAAGTTATGAGATACAATGCATCTGAGGTTCCAACTAAGATGGGAACATTCTCTCAGTATCAGTATCCACATGCACTTGCAAGATACGCTGAGTTAGGACGTTTTGCAGGATGCACAGGAAAAGATGACAAAGAAGTATTTGAGAACTTCCTTGCAAAACTGGAAGTATTAAAAGAACAGATCGGAATCAAGAAATCCATCAAAGAGTATGGTATCGATGAGAAATACTTCCTTGACACACTGGATGACATGGTAGAGCAGGCATTCAATGACCAGTGTACAGGAGCAAACCCAAGATACCCACTGATGAAAGAGATCAAAGAACTTTACCTGAAATGCTACTATGGAAAATAATTTCCGGTAAGGAAAATAAGAGAGAAGGACATTCCAAACGCCAGAAATGGCGGGAGGAGTGTCCTCTTTTTGTGAAAATATAAAAGAAGAAAATTGTTTGTAAGTTAAGAAATTAACAATTATATTCGATAGAAAAAAATCGTGAAAAATTGCACAAAGTTGACTTTAGGGGCTTACATTTCAAAAAAGCAGGAGCTATAATAAGGTCAGTAAAAGAAAAACAGATACCACACCGGAAGGATTTGCCGGGCGGGATAGAATGTATGACAGGAGGCAATTTTTATGAAACTGGAAGAAAAAAACTTAATCGTAAAACGTTCTTACAAAGAAGTGTACAAATGTGAAGAAGGAATTGTAAAAATATTTGCAAAAGAGCATCCGAAGTCAGACGTACTGAATGAGGCTTTAAATACTGCCCGTGTTGAAGAAGCAGGACTGGATATCCCGAGTGTAAAAGAAGTGACACAGATCGATGGAAAATGGGCTCTGGTGATCGAGTACAAAGATGGTAAGACAATGGAAGAGATGATGAAGGTCGATCCTACAAATCTGGAAAAATATATGAATGATTTTGTGGATCTGCAGCTGAGTGTTACAAGTAAAAAGGCACCTCTTTTAAACAAGATGAAAGATAAATTTGCCCGGCAGATCAATGGATTAAAAGTCCTGGATGCGACGACAAGATATGAACTGATGACACGACTGGAAAGTATGCCGAAGCATGACAAGATCTGTCACGGAGATTTTAATCCGAGCAACGTGATCGTTGGAAAGAACGGTAAGATGACTGTGATTGACTGGGCTCATGTGACACAGGGAAATGCAAGTGCAGATGCAGCTATGACCTATCTTTTGTTTGCACTGGAAAGTCAGGAAAAAGCAGATCTGTACCTGAAGATTTTCTGTAAGAAGAGTGATACAGCAATGCAGTATGTACAGCAGTGGCTTCCGATCGTCGCAGCAGCACAGCTTTCCAAGGAAAATGCGCTTGAGAAAGATTTCCTGATGAGATGGATTGATGTTATGGATTACCAATAGAAAAGAGGCTGAAGATCGGTATTAACAAACCGATTTTCAGCCTTCTTTTTATGTACGTATAAATTTCTACCAGCTCTGGAAGAAAAGGTTCCCGCCGACATTGACTCCCGGACGATCGGTAGCACCTGCATACAGGAAGTAGTAGCAGTCAATGACAGAAGAAAGTCTTGCTCCGTTGACTGCGTCCTGGGCAACCTGAAGTGCCAGGCTGGACGGACCGGAATTCAGAACAGAATCAAGTCTTCCGCTCCAGACCGGTTCAAACTGTCTGGTTGCATAGATGACACCGTGAATTGAATTCGGGAAAAGCGGACTTTCCACACGATTCATGATCACGGTCGCTACAGCCAGCATGGAATTATAATCATGTATGGCCTCGCAGTTCAATAAAGCGGCAAAGGTAGTGAGCTCATCATGGGTTGCATCAGAGCCTCCTCCCTGAATGATATCTCCGCCGGAATCCGGTGTAGTCGGAGGTGTCGGAGTCACTGTTGAGTTACCGTCACCGGATGAAGGCTTGTCCGATTCCTGCTGCTGTTCTTGCTGCTGTTGCTGCTGAAGTTCCTGCTGTCTTTTTGCTTCCAGTTCTGCAGCTTCCTGTGCTCTAAGTGCTGCAAGTTGTGCCTGAAATGTAGCCAGATCAGTAGAAGTAGCAGCGGCTTTCGCTTCGAGATCAGACTGCTTCTTATCCAGACTTGTCTGGAGTGAGACCAGAGAATCCTGCTGTGCCTGAAGAGTCTTTTCCTCTTCTGTGATTTGATTTTTCGTCTCCTGCAGTTCAGTGAGCATCTTGCGGTCATAGTCGCTGATGTTCTGGATAAAATCTGCTTTGTTCAGAAAGTCAGTCATATCCTCTGCAGAAAAGAGCATTTCCAGAAGTGATGCGCTTCCGGTCTCGTACATATACTTAATACGTGTCTTCATGTCATTATACTGTTGAGCTTCTTTTGCCTGTGTGTCGGCTAAGGAATCTTTTGTCCTTTGAATCTCGCCATTCGTAATCTCAACCTGCATCTCAGTCGTAGATATCTGATCGCTGATGGCGACAAGTTCCTGATTGATACCGGCCAGCTGGCCTGCCAGATCAGAAGTTTTGCTTTCGAGGCTTTGGGTGCTTTCCTCTGCGGAAACAGGGAGAACAGAAAAAGCCATTGCGAGGGAGCAAATAAGTGCAGTACCTGTTTGCAGCCTGCGTTTTAAGCATGATTTCATAACTTTAATTCCTTTCTATAAAAAAGTCTGTTTCGCTATTATACTATAAATTGCGAAATAACGCAAATTTTGATAAAATAAGTTACAAAACTTTAAGAAAGAGGTTACTGTGAGCAGTAACAGAAAGATGAGGAGTAGGCTTCATGAAAAAGATAAAAATGATAGGACTGGATTTGGACGGGACTCTGCTCAATTCAAAAAAAGAGGTAACTGATCATACAAAGAGTGTACTGGAGGAGGCCATCGCGCAGGGGATCATTGTGCTGGTAGCGACCGGGCGGCCGCTTACCGGTATTCCAGGACAGGTAAGAGCGATACAGGGAATGCAGTATGCGCTGACGACCAATGGGGCGAGAATCTACGATTTGATTCATGAAAAAACGATTCTTTCGCATCCGGTTCCTTATGAAAAAGGAAAGAAAGCGTTGGAAATCACAGAAAAGTATGATACATTACAAGAGGCGTACTTTGACCGGGAGGTATATGCGCAGGAAAATCAGCTACAGGAAATTTGGCGTTATCACAAGAATCCGCATATGTGGGAGTATGTAAGGTCTACCAGGACTGTAGTTCCGTCTATTGTAAAATGGTATGGCGAAGCAAAGCGCGATGCAGACAAACTGCAGCTTATGTTTGCGGATATGCAGGATATAGAGCGTGCCAGAAAAGAGCTGGAAGAGATTCCGGGGCTGGTATTGACGGGATCGCTTGGAAATAACATTGAGATCAATGCTCAGGGAATCGATAAGGGAATTGGAATGCTTGAGCTTGGGCACAGACTTGGAATTGACAGAGATGAGATTATGGCATGCGGAGACGGGGACAATGATCTTGAAATGTTAAAGGCCGTGGGATTTGGAGTTGCCATGGGCAATGCAGAGGAAAGTGTAAAAGCGGTAGCAGATTATGTGACGGATACGAATGAGGAAGAAGGCGTGGCAAAAGCAGTCGAAAAGTTTGCTTTGAGATAGGAGGAGAGATATGTTGGAAGCATTAAAAGTAATCATACTGGGGATTGTGGAAGGAATTACAGAATGGCTCCCGATCAGCAGTACAGGACATTTGATCCTGGTAGAAGAATTTGTGAAGCTGAATTTCAGCCAGTCGTATCTGGATATGTTTAACGTGGTGATCCAGCTGGGTGCGATCATGGCAGTTGTTGTGATTTATTTTCACCGGCTGAATCCGTTTTCACCGAAAAAGACAGAAAAGCAGAAAAGAATGACGCTGCAGCTCTGGGTGAAAGTGGTGATCGCTTCCATACCGGCAGGAGTAGTAGGAGTCTTGTTTAATGATTTTATTGAAGAAAAATTTAATAATTCTTATGTAGTTGCTACGATGCTGATCGTAGTCGGTGTTCTGTTTATTGTGATCGAGAACAGACACAAAGGAAGGAAACCTCAGATCACCAAGATTTCCCAGATGGGAGTTCCGGTCCTGATCTGGATCGGAGTATTCCAGATGCTTGCTATGATTCCGGGAACTTCCCGTTCAGGAGCAACGATCGTCGGAGCACTGGCACTGGGCGTGTCAAGAACTGCAGCAGCGGATTTTACATTCTTTCTGGCGATTCCGGCAATGGCAGGTGCCAGCCTTGTAAAACTTCGTCACTTTGGATTTGACTTTACAGGGACTGAGCTTGGGCTTCTTCTGCTTGGATGTGTTGTTTCATTTGTTGTGTCCATTCTGGCGATCAAGTTTTTATTAAAATACATTCAGAATCATGATTTTAAGGCATTTGGATATTATCGTATCGTACTTGGAATTATTGTGTTCCTGTATTTCGGGATTCATGCACTGCTTGCATAAAAATGAATTATATACAAAAAATATACGTATAAAAATGATAATTTATGCATAATTAGTCTTGCAATTTCGTAAAAACATGGTATCATATATGTATAAAATGAATGATTATACAGACTATGTGTATTTTGTTTTGGGAGGAATGAAAGATGAAAATGAAAAAGTTGACAGGAATCGTTCTGGCAGCGGCATGTATGGTTTCGCTTGCAGGATGTGGTTCTTCAGAGAAAAAAGAAGTGAATGTTGAGAAACCGGAGGATCTTAAGACACTGACGATCGGTGTTCAGCAGGGAACGACAGGAGATATCTTAAGCTCCGAGCAGGTAGAGAAAGACTCTCAGATGAAGCGTTATCCAAAAGGATCAACTGCAATACAGGCACTGAAAAACGGAAAGATCGACTGTGTCGTAATTGATTCTGAGCCGGCAGCAAAATTTGTAGAAAAGAATCAGGATCTGAAGATTATCGACGGCGTTTTTGAAACAGAAGAATATGCAATGTGTGTGAAAAAAGGAAACACAGAATTGCTGGATGAGATGAACAAAGCACTTGAGGAACTGAAAGAAGACGGTACAGTTGATAAGATCATCGGAAACTATATTGGAGATGATACCGGAAAATATCAGTATGAATCTCCGGCAGATGTAGATCACTCCAAGGGAACACTTGTTATGGCTACGAACGCAGAATTTGAGCCATACGAGTATCATGAAGGTGACGGCATTGTAGGAATCGATGTGGATCTTTCCAGAGCAATCTGTGATAAGATGGGATATGATCTGGAGATTCTGGATATGGAATTTGATTCTATTCTTCCATCCATTGCAGCAGGAAAGGCTGATTTTGGTGCGGCAGGTATGACAGTAGATGCAGAACGCCAGAAAAATGCAGATTTTACAGATACATATGCAAATGCAAGCCAGGTCGTGATCGTAAGAAAATAATCACAGAATGGTAATGAGATACAATAACAGGGGTGCGGGACAAAAATCAGGCAGCCCTGTTTTGAACTGTTAAAGAAACATACAAGAGAGGTAAAAACATGAGCTTTTCAGAAAAGTTATATCAGAACTTTATTGAAGATGACCGGTGGCTTTTGCTGGTAAACGGTCTGAAAGTTACGATCCTTGTAACATTGTTTGCACTTTTAGTAGGTGTGATCATTGGTTTTACTGTGGCGATCATTCGTTCTCTGCATGATAAGACCGGAAAATTCAAAATTTTAAATGCAATCTGTAAAGTGTATCTGACCATTATCAGGGGAACACCGAGCATGATCCAGGTATTGTTCATGTATCTCGTTGTGTTCGGGGCTTCTTCCCTGAATTCCATCGTTATCGGAGGGCTGGCATTTGGTATCAACTCCGGAGCCTATGTAGCTGAGATCGTGCGGTCCGGTATTATGGCGATTCCGGAAGGACAGACAGAGGCTGGAAGAAGTCTTGGGCTCAGCTATGGACAGACGATGCGTCTGATCATTATGCCGCAGGCATTTAAAAATGTACTCCCGGCGTTGGTCAATGAGATGATCGTGCTGATCAAAGAGACTGCGATCATCGGATATATTGGAGAACAGGATCTGACAAAGGCGGCAATGGTAATTCAGAGCCGTACATTTGAGGCATTTATTCCATTAATCACAGCGGCAGTGATCTATCTGGCACTGGTGATGCTGCTTACATTCTTTATGAACAAACTGGAAAGGAGACTGCGCACAAATGAACGATAAGAACGAAGTATTGATCCAGGTTCAGGATCTGAAAAAGGCATTTGGAAAGTTGGAAGTACTGCGTGGGATTTCTACAGAGATCAAAAAAGGAGAGGTCGTTGTTGTGATCGGACCGTCTGGATCAGGAAAATCTACATTTTTGCGGTCTCTGAATCTGTTGGAGGTTCCAACAGGAGGAACTGTTTTATTTGAAGGGACGGATATTACAGACCCAAAGACAGATATTGATGTTCATCGTCAGAAGATCGGAATGGTGTTCCAGCATTTCCATCTGTTTCCACATAAGACGATCCTGGAAAATATCATGCTTGCACCTGTGACATTGAAAAAGATGTCGAAAGAAGAGGCAGAGAAAAAAGCAAAAGAACTGCTGCAGAGGGTTGGACTTGCAGACAAGGCAGATGCATATCCGGATCAGCTTTCCGGTGGACAGAAACAGCGTATTGCGATCGTGCGGTCTCTGGCAATGAATCCGGATGTGATGTTGTTCGATGAGCCGACTTCTGCGCTGGATCCGGAGATGGTAGGAGAAGTTCTGGAGCTGATGAAACAGCTTGCAAGAGACGGAATGACTATGGTTGTGGTAACACACGAAATGGGATTTGCAAAAGAAGTTGCCACAAGAGTTGTGTTTGTGGATGAAGGGCAGATCAAAGAAGAAGGAAATCCGAAGGAGTTCTTTGAGCATCCGAAGGATCCGAGACTGAAAGAATTTTTGTCAAAAATTTTATAGAAGAGTGAAAACGAGAACGTATCTCGACTATCGCCTCCTTTTGTGATATAATACAACATCAATGTAATCACAAGAGGGGGCGTTTTCATGAGCTCAAAAGAGTCTGAAAAAGTAAAAAAACATATCTGTCTTGGCATCCTCGCTCATGTAGACGCAGGAAAGACGACACTGTCGGAAAGTATGCTCTATATGAGCGGAAGTATCCGGAAAATGGGACGGGTGGATCATAAGGACGCATTTCTGGATACCTATGATCTGGAACGTTCCAGAGGAATCACTATTTTTTCAAAACAGGCAGTGCTTTCCTGGAAGGATATGGGGATAACTCTGCTGGATACACCGGGGCATGTGGATTTCTCTGCGGAGATGGAGCGGACACTGCAGGTTCTGGATTATGCAGTGCTTGTGATCAGTGGTGCAGACGGAGTACAGGGACATACAGAGACACTGTGGAGACTTCTTGGACAGTACAAGATCCCGGTGTTTCTTTTTGTGAATAAGATGGACCAGGCGGGAACAGACAGAGAACGCGTTCTGGCAGAATTGAAAAAGCGATTTGGAGATCACTGTATTGATTTTGAAAAAGTGTTTGGAAGTGAAAGCAGTGAAGAGGCAGCAGAGCAGCTAGCCATGTGTGATGAAGGGCTGCTGGAGCAGTATCTGGAGAACGGAGAACTTCCGAGAGAGCAGGTAGCAGATTTGATCAGTCAGAGACGGGTATTTCCGTGTTATTTTGGCTCAGCTCTGCACACAGAAGGTGTGGAAGAACTGTTGGATGCGCTTGAGAGTTTGACCGAGGAGAGACAGTATCCCGCAAAATTTGGTGCGAAAGTATACAAGATTGGACGGGATGAGCAGGGGAACAGACTGACATATTTAAAAGTGACAGGAGGAAGTATAAAGGTCAGGGAGATCATCACGGATACGGAGGAGAAGATCAATCAGATCCGCCGCTATTCCGGTGCAAAATATGAGATGCTTTCAGAGGTACATGCAGGGGAAGTCTGTGCAGTTACCGGGCTTTCTGATACGTATCCGGGACAGGGGCTGGGAGCAGAGTCGGAGTCTGATATGCCGATTTTAGAACCGGTCCTGAATTATCGGATTGAATTGCCGCCGGATTGTGATATACACAAGATGCTTCTCAATCTAAAAGAGCTGGAAGAGGAAGAGCCCGAGCTTCATATTGTATGGGAAGAGCGGCTTGGTGAGATCCATGCGCAGCTGATGGGAGAAGTGCAGATCGAAATTCTGAAAAGCATTATCTGGGATCGGTTTAAAGTACGTGTGGAATTTGGAACAGGGAAAGTGGTCTATAAAGAGACGATTGAGGATCCTGTCGAAGGGGTCGGACACTTTGAACCTCTGCGTCATTATGCGGAGGTACATCTTTTACTGGAGCCGGGAGAGCGTGGGAGCGGTTTGCAGTTTTTTACAGACTGCAGTGAAGATATTCTCGCCCGCAACTGGCAGCGTCTGATTCTTACTCATCTGGAAGAAAAAGAGCATAAAGGGGTACTGACCGGATCGGCGGTCACAGATATGAAGATTACACTGGTATCCGGTCGTGCTCATCAGAAACATACAGAAGGCGGAGATTTCAGACAGGCGACCTATCGTGCAGTGCGTCAGGGGCTTAGAAAAGCAAAGAGTGTCCTTCTGGAGCCGTATTATGAGTTCGAGATGGAGCTCCTTCCAGAGCACGTGGGACGGGCTATGATGGATATCCAGAAAAGAAGCGGGACATTTGAGCCGCCTGTCGCAGACGGGGAAATCTCCATTTTAAAAGGGTGTGCCCCAGTGTCTCAGATGCGCGGATATCAGACAGAGCTCACTTCGTATACCGGAGGGAGAGGACGGATGTCCTGCCGGTTAAAAGGCTATGAAAAATGTCCGGATCAGGAGCCTATCGTGGAAGAAATCGGATATGACCCTGAGGCAGATCTGGAAAATCCGACAGGCTCGGTGTTCTGCGCGCATGGAGCCGGATTTGTAGTGAACTGGGATGAAGTGGAAGCGTATATGCATCTGGAAAACACGCTGGAGAGCAATGAGGCTTCCGAAGAGAAGAAGCGCCCGGTGGTGCGGCAGACGCGCAGTACGTCTTCCCAGATCGAACTGACCAGGGAAGAGCTGGATGCGATTTATGCAAGAACGCCGGATCCGGTGAAAAAGAACCGGACACCCGTAACGGTAAGGGCAAAAGCACAGCCGGCAGCGGATGATAAGTGGACAGCACGCAAAGAAGAAAAAAAGGAAGAATATCTCCTTGTAGATGGATACAATATTATTTTTGCATGGGAAGAGTTAAAAGAGCTGGCAAAGTCAGACTTGAAAAGCGCCCGAGACAAGCTGATGGACGTGCTGTGTAATTATCAGGGATATAAAAAATGTACATTGATCCTGGTTTTTGATGCCTACAAGGTAGAAGGCGGTCCGGGATCTGTGATGAAATATCACAACATTCATGTGGTATATACAAAAGAGGCCGAGACTGCGGATCAGTATATTGAAAAGACAGTTCGCAGGATCGGAAGAAATCACCATGTGACAGTTGCCACATCAGATGCGTTGGAACAGGTGATCATTCTGGGGCACGGCGCAGCGCGTATGTCTGCTTTGGGATTGAAAGAGGAAGTGGAGCTTGCGCTTTTGGAACTTCGAAGAGAACATCTTGGAAAAGCAGAAAATGACAGAAATTATCTGTTTGATTATCTGACAAAGGAAGACGCAAGGCAGCTTGAAAAAGTCAGGCTGGGAGAGATGCCTGGCAAAACAGGAGAAAGATGATTATGAAATATGAGAGAATAGAGCGGGCGACATTTCTGGAACGGCCGAACCGTTTTATTGCGTATGCCAGGATTGCAGGAAAACAAGAGACGATCCACGTGAAGAATACAGGCAGGTGCGCGGAACTTCTTGTACCCGAAGCAGAGATTTTTGTGCAGGAGAGTGACAACCCGGAGCGAAAGACAAAATGGGATCTGATCGGGGTGAGAAAAGGAGATCGTCTGATCAATATGGATTCCCAGATCCCCAACAAAGTCGTGGAAGAATGGCTGCGTGCCGGTAATCTGTTTCTTGAACCGGTGGCGGTTCGCCCGGAGACAACATACGGTAACTCCCGGTTTGATTTTTATGTGGAGTCGGGAGAAACGAAAGCGTTTATCGAGGTCAAGGGAGTGACCCTGGAAGAGGATGGTGTCGTGCGTTTTCCGGATGCGCCGAGTGAGCGGGCAGTAAAGCATGTGGAAGAACTGATCCGTGCAAAAAAGGAAGGATACGATGCTTATGTATTTCTGGTGATCCAGATGAAAGGCGTCCGCTATTTTACACCGAATATGGATACACAGCCGGAATTTGGTGAAGTACTGAAAAAAGCAAAGGCAGCAGGGGTAAAGATTCTGGCGTATGACTGTCAGGTGACAGAAGATTCGATCAAAATTGATGAAGAAGTTCCGGTTGTATTAGAGAACCCAATTTTGTGGGAAACCGTAGATCCGATCGTAGCTTGGTATCGTGAAAATAAGCGGGATCTGCCGTGGAGGCATGATGTGACGCCGTATCGTGTGTGGGTGTCTGAGATTATGCTGCAGCAGACGAGGGTGGAAGCAGTGAAGCCATACTATGACCGGTTTTTAAAGGAACTTCCGACGATCACGGATCTGGCCAATGCAAAAGAGGACCGGCTGATGAAGCTGTGGGAAGGGCTTGGATATTACAATCGGGTCCGCAATATGCAGAAAGCTGCGATCCAGATGGTTGAGCAGTATGGCGGTCAGTTTCCGGAATCATATGAAGAAATCCATGCACTGAAAGGAATTGGAAATTATACGGCGGGAGCCATTGGATCTTTTGCATTTGGGATTCCAAAACCGGCGGTAGATGGAAATGTGCTGCGTGTGGTGTCCCGGATTCTGGCAAGCAGAGAAGATATTATGAAAGCCAAAGTCCGTACGGAGATAGAGACGGCACTGGAGGAAGTGATTCCAAAAGATTGTCCGGGGGATTTTAATCAGGGACTGATCGAGCTTGGCGCGATCGTATGTGTGCCAAACGGAGAGCCAAAGTGCGAGATCTGTCCGGCAGCAGAGATCTGCCGTGCCAGAAAAGAAGGAATCGCAATGGAGCTTCCGGTCAAAACAAAAGCAAAGGGAAGAAAAATCGAAAAGAGGACGGTACTTGTATTTCATGACAGTGATACTCTGGCAATTCAGAAACGCCCGGACAAAGGTCTTCTCGCGGGATTATACGAACTGCCGAATCTGGAAGGCTGGCTGAGTCAACAAGAAGTGATCGAGTACAGCAAGTCGATTGGCCTTTCTCCGATCCGTATCAAAAAACTTCCGGTTGCGAAGCATATTTTCAGTCATGTGGAATGGCACATGAAAGGGTATGAGATCCGAGTGGATGAGTTGGAGAAAAACTGCAGCAAGGAAATGATTTTTGCAAAAGAAGAAGTATTAAAGGAAAAGTATTCGATTCCATCTGCGTTTGAGGCATATTGTGTGTGGAAACAAAAATAGATTAGAGCATGCTCTGTTTTCTTGAATGACTTTTCGATTTGTGATATACTTGGGTGCAAATAAGGAGTGATTATCATGGAAGAAACAACAGGATTATCCAAGCAGCAGAAAAAGTCCATGGAAACAAAGGAAAAGATTTTCAAGGCGGCAAAGCGGATTCTGCAGCGCAGTGGATATGAGACATTATCAATTAAAAATATATGTGAAGAGGCCGGTGTGTCCAACGGCAGCTTTTATCACCATTTCAAAACAAAGGATGATCTTCTGTCTTATTATATCGAGGATCAGCCGAGCATTAATCCGGATCTTCTGGATTTGCCGGAAAATGCAGAGGATGCAAAAAGAACGATCATCCAGGTATATTTAAATTATGTTTCTTATTGCAAGGAACTGGGTGTTGAGTTTATGGCAGGATACTATGATACGAAGAATCAGGCGCTCAATCCGGTCAGCCGGACGGAGCGTCCGTATCCGATCGTGACAGTACAGAACTATGTGGAAAAAGCAATAAAAGAAGGAAGGATTCAGATGAACGTGGAAATCGAGGCATTTACCACGGACATTCGTATGATTGTGATCGGAAACGTGTTTGAATGGTGTCTGCGAAACGGAGAAGCAGATTTTGAGGGGAATATGGCACGTTCACTCGGAAAATATCTGGACAGTACATTAGATTAGATCCGGAGGTTTCTGGAATGAGATATTGTTTTATTATAAATCCAAATTCCCGCTCCCAAAGAGGACGGGCAATCTGGGAAGAGGTACAAAAAGAATTGGAAAAGAGTCAGATAAAATATGAGATTTATCTGACGGAACGAAGAAAAAATGCGACAGCGATCGCAGCGATGCTTACGGCTGACCAGGAAGAAAAGACTCTGGTCGTTCTGGGCGGAGACGGAACGGTAAATGAAGTGTTAAACGGAATACAAAATTTTGACCATGTGATCCTGGGATATATTCCGACTGGATCCAGTAATGATTTTGCAAGAGGAATGAAGATTCCAAAAGATCCCGTCAAAGCACTTTATCTTGTTCTGCATCCGCAGGCAATACAGAAGATGGATATTGGTGTCGTAGATTATGGAGAGAAGAGCAGACGGTTTGCAGTCAGTGCGGGAATCGGATTTGATGCGATCATTTGTCATCAGGCAAGTGTTTCAAAGTTGAAGGCGGCGCTGAATAAGATCAGACTTGGAAAGCTGACCTATGCAGGAATTGCAATCGACAGATTGATCAAAGATGATACCGTGCGGGCGGAGATCGAGTTGGACAAAGGAGAGATGCAGGTATTTCGAGACACCTATTTTGCGGCAGTCCAGAATCAGCCGTATGAAGGCGGTGGATTCAAATTCTGTCCGGAGGCGGATCCGGGAGACAGAAAACTGGATGTGATCGTAGTATCCGGTCTGAAAAGATGGCAGGTGATCAGAACACTGCTTCTGGCATTTCAGGGAAAGCATGTAGGACATAAAGGCATTTCCATTTTCCGGTGCGAAGAAGTAAAAATCCGGTTTTCTCAGGCAAGAGCGGTGCACACGGACGGAGAGGCAGTATTTTTGAAAAAAGAAATCCGGATGCATATACTGCCGCAGCAGGTGCGGGTGATCACATCATAAAGGAGTGCGAGGAATATGTGGAGATATCTGACAGGATGTATCCTGATCGTAATTGGCGCGTATTTTTATATGATTTTCCCGGGAATGGAAAGAAAACGGGAGATCTGGAAATTCAGAGGAACACAGTGGGCACACAGAGGGCTGCATGATAAAAAGAGCGGAATTCCGGAAAATTCGATGGCGGCTTTTCGGGAAGCAATACGGGCAAACAAAGGAATTGAGCTGGATGTACATTTGACAAAAGATAAGAAGATAGCAGTATTTCATGATGATTCTCTGAAGCGGATGTGCAAAGTCTCCGGAACAATAGAGGAGAAGACATGGGAGGAGCTGAAAAACCTCCGGCTTCTGGAGACTGCAGAGCCAATTCCGCTGCTTGAGGATGTTCTGCATCTTGTGCAGGGGAAAGTTCCGATCCTGATCGAGGTAAAGCTGCTGACAGAAGATATGGAAATCTGCCGTTGTCTGGCAAAGACGATGGAAGATTATAAGGGAACGTTCCTGGTACAGTCATTTAACAGCCTGGTACTGCAGTGGATGAGAAAGAATCAAAAGCAGATTTTGCGGGGACAGTTGTCTTCCGATCTTGTAAAAAGTGAAAAGACACCGCATTATTTTTTCAGATTCTGCGTAAAATATTTATTGAGCAACTGTATCTGCAGACCGGATTTCATCTCTTATAAAATGGAGGACAGCAAGAACCTGAGTCTGTGGATGCAAAAACATATTTTTCATGTACCAATCGCGGCATGGACACTGCATGGAGAAGAGATGCTTCAGCGTGCAAAGAGCAGATTTGATATGTACATTTTCGAAAAAAATTAGAAGAAATAGAAAGAAAATCAAAAGATTTGTTAAGGTTTTATGAATCGCCTTGTTGATTAAAAAAAATCGTGCTATAATCGGGGCAGTTAAAAAGAATTATGTTTTACAATTAAGGGAGCGGTCAGAATGAACAGGAGCAGTGCATTGAAAAATTTTATAAAAAAATATAAACATGCATGGGTATTCCTGTATGCGTTTATCTATATGCCGTGGTTTATGTATCTGGAAAAGCATATTACAGCAGAGTCGGAGTATCATGTGATCCACTCCGTACTGGATGATAAGATTCCGTTTGTTGAGTATTTTATTGTGCCGTATCTGCTCTGGTTTGTCTTTATTGCTGCGGTATTCCTCTATTTTTTCTTTACAGATGTAGAAGGGTTTTATAAGCTGGCGAAGCTCAGTTTTATCGGAATGACGATTTTTCTTTTGATTTCTACAGTATTTCCGAACGGACTGACATTAAGACCGGTCGTATTTCCCCGGGATAATATATTTACAGATATGGTCAGGATGTTGTATCTGGCAGATACCCCGACGAATGTATTTCCGAGTCTTCATGTGTTCAATTCTCTGGCAGCATGTATTGCAATTGCACAGAGTGAGCAGCTGAAGAAGCATCCGGTGATCAGCAACGGAGCCTATATTTTAGCAGGATTGATCATCCTTGCGACGATATTTTTAAAACAGCACTCCGTCATTGATGTGATGGGAGCTGTTCTGATGGCATATACACTGTATCAGTTTGTGTATGCGACAGAGAAAAAGAAAGTGCCAAGCGTGTCAAGAAGCAGAGAGTTTGGATAGGAAGTTCAGAGTATCATAACAAGGGTCATTGTGAAATGAAGCAATGGCTCTTTTTGTTGTGCAGAAACAAAAATTGAAAGAACACTGCGAAAATGATACAATGTGGAAAAAGTGTACGATATGGAGGAGCGTATGGAAGGACAAAAGATATTGATCGTAGAGGATGATGCGGATATCAGTGGTCTGCTGGTCAAAATTATGGAAGGGGCAGGATATCAGGTGCGGCAGGCATTTTCCGGAACAGAGGCATTGTTTTGTATGGAACGGGAATTACCGGACTGTGTGCTGTTGGATCTGATGCTTCCGGGGATAACAGGAGAAGAGGTGTTGGAGCAGATCCGACAGGAACAGAAAAAAGAGATGCCTGTGCTGATCTTATCAGCGAAAGTGTCAGTGCAGGACAAGGTAAAGCTGCTTCGGCTTGGCGCTGATGATTATATTACAAAACCATTTGATCCAGAGGAAGTAATTGCAAGAGTAGAAGCTGCCATGCGGCGTTATACAAAAGAAGCACAGAATATGGAAGCAGAACAGGAGGTTTTTCGATACAAAAATCTGAGCTTATATCCACAATCCCGAAAAGTTGAAGTATCAGGCATTGAGCTTCCACTGACTATGCATGAATATGACATTTTGTATTTGCTGATCCAGAATCCACAGAAGGTATATTCCAGAGAACATCTCTATGAGCAGGTCTGGAAAGGCGGATACTATGGGGAAGACAATACGGTCAATGTGCATGTCAGCAACCTGCGCAAAAAGATCCAGAAGGCAGATAAGGAAGAATCTTATATTAAAACAGTCTGGGGAATCGGGTTTAAGCTGGAGTAATCTTTATAGTTTCTTTAAACTTTCTTGAGGACTCCTTAAAACAGAAAACGGTATACTACGAATGGAAACAGGGAAAACACAAAAAAGGAGAAGGAAAGTTGAGAGAACGAGTCATAGAAACAACACAGATTACAAAGACATATGGAAAAGTCCTGGCACTCGATCATGTGGATATCTGCGTAAAGCGAGGAGATATTTACGGGCTGATCGGGGATAACGGAGCCGGAAAGTCAACACTTTTGAAGCTTCTGGCAGGGCATAGTGCGGCATCCACAGGAGAGATCAGGCTGTTTGGAGAACAGGGAGAGAAGGAACTGCAAAGGGCGAGACGGCGCAGTGGAGTGATGATCGAACAGCCGGGCTTTTTCGGAAACCTGACAGTGGAAAATAATATGGAATATTACCGGATCCAGAAGGGAGTTCCGGGAAAAGAAAAAGTAGAAGAGATGCTTCGCATGACGGGCATCTGGGAAAAAAGAAAGTGCCGGTGCAAGACTCTTTCCATGGGAATGAAACAAAGACTGGGACTGGCGATGGCGATGCTCGGAGAGCCGGAGCTGTTGATCTTAGATGAACCGATCAACGGACTGGACCCCAGTGGGATTGTAGAATTCAGACAGCTTTTAAAGCGTCTGAACGAAGAAAAGAAGATCACGATTCTGCTTTCCAGTCATATTCTGACAGAACTGCAGCAGCTGGCAACGGTATATGGCTTTTTAAGTAAGGGAAGATTACTGGAACAGATCACTGCGGAAACCCTGCATGAACGATGTACGGATTCTGTGGAGATTACAGTGTCAGACGTGCAGCAGTATGCCGTATTTCTGGAAGAACAGTTATCAGGAGAAGGATACAAAGTACTTCCGGATGGGAAAATCCGTATTGTAAATCCAAAACAGGATATTGAAGTCTACAGCAGGCTTGCAGCAGAACATGGAATTTTTATCCGGGAGCTGACCAGAAAACAGGCATCTTTGGAAGCGTATTACATGAATCTGAAGAAGGGGGGAAATCAGGGATGTTAAATTATATAAAAAGTGAATGCTACAGAGTGATGCACAGCCGCTCGACTTATGTGATGACAGGAATTATGGCAGTATTGCCGGTGTTGTTTCATATTATTTTGTATGTGACAGGTGTGGCCAGTAGTACAACGCAGGATTTTCCCTATGACATTACTTCTTTTTCATTCAGTTTTCTGGCAGGAAGTCCGATGCTTTTTACTTATGCAGGTCTGATTGTTGCAGCAGTTTTGTATGAGGAGGAACATAAAAACGGAAATATAAAAAATGCAGTGGCGTTTGGGATTTCCAGAGAAAAGCTGTTTTTGGGGAAATGTATGACTGCAGTTTTGACGGCAACGGTTATAATGGCGTTGGTATTGATTGCCTATATAGGAAGTGCATGGTTCTTGTTAGAACATACGGGACCGACAAGCCTGAAAATTATTTTAACCGAGATCCCGGCAGTGTATGGAACAGCAGTTGCATCTATGATCCTGGGGATCGCACTTCTGGCATATATCAAAAATGAGGTGATGGCAGCAATGCTGTGGGCAGTAATCATATATGTGATACCGAAAGTGTTACTGTTGGCTGGAATGGTTTTACTGGCACAATGGGGCATAGAATTTTTGTGGGATTTTGCGCAGCTTCTGCCTGCGAACCTGTTTCAGTTTGGATCGGATGTAAATATGTCTCATTGTGAAGTGCTGTGGCAGACATCACAGGGAATGACAAAATGTGTGATCGTGGGAATCGTGGGAACAGTGCTTGCGGTTGTGACAGGAATTGTAATGTTGAGGAAAAAAGAAGTATAAAAGTAGACGAGCGAGTGAGAGTGATCAGAGTAAGTTCAGAAGCGATGGAGGAATAGATGTGTTATGGGTATTATTTAGCGTTGCAATCGTGATCGCAGTCTACTTTGCCACTCGCTTTTTCTTATTAAAAAAAGCAATGAAAGAGGCAAACCGGGAGTTTCGGGATATTCTGAAAGATATACAGCAGAATCAGATCCTTCACATGGCGATGCCGGATAAAGAGCTGGAAAATATGGCGCAATCTGTCAATCAGGCATTGGAACAGATTCGAACAGAGCGTCAGGAGTATGAAAAGCGAGAGCGGGCATTTCAGTCAGAGATTGAGAATATCAGTCATGATCTGCGTACCCCGTTGACTGTGATATTGGGATATTTAAAGCTGATGAAGGGACAAAAGGAGCCGGACATGGAGATGGTGGAGACGATCGAACGGAAAGCAAAGACCATGCAAAGACTGGTGACGGATTTCTATGATTTGTCCCGACTTAGTGCCAGAGATTATGAAGTGGAGATCAAGGAAACAGATGCAGGAAGGATTCTTAGGGAATCACTGATGGATAGTTATCACATTTTAGAAAAACGTGCGTTGGAGTTGGAGGCGGAGATTCCGGAGCATATCATAGAAGTGTTAGGGGATGCATTGGCGTTGGAGCGTATTTTTTTTAATTTGATCCAGAATGCCGGACGATATGCACAGAGTTTTTTGCATGTGTTTGTCAGAGAGCAAAAGCAGCAGGTGTGGATCTGTTTTGAAAATGATGCCTTCAATATGACAGAGGCGGATGTGGAGCATCTGTTTGAACGATTTTACAGGAAAGACCGGGCAAGAACACAGGAAGGAACCGGTCTGGGACTTACGGTAGCAAAGCAGCTGGCAGAAGTAATGGAAGCAAAATTGACCGCAGAGCTGATCAGAGAACATCAGGAAAATGGAAAGGAAGAAGGTCAGATGTTGCGGTTTACCTTGGAGATGAAGCTGGTCAGGTAGTTTGAATCTTCGCTGGCAAAGTCTCTGCAATGGTGTTATAATGGATGCAGACTATGAGAAAAATGTAATAAAGGAGCGTATCTAATTATGGGAAAGATTATGCTGACAGGTGACAGGCCTACGGGAAGACTCCATGTGGGACACTATGTAGGTTCTTTAAAGCGCAGAGTAGAGCTGCAGAATACAGGAGATTTTGATGAGATGTTCGTGATGATCGCAGATGCACAGGCACTGACAGACAATGCGGACAATCCGGAAAAGGTACGTCAGAATATTATTGAGGTGGCGCTGGACTATCTGGCATGCGGACTGGATCCGGAAAAGTGTACACTGTTTATCCAGTCACAGATTCCACAGCTGTGTGAGCTTTCATTTTATTATATGAATCTGGTGACAGTTTCCAGGCTTCAGAGAAACCCTACGGTAAAATCTGAGATTCAGATGCGGAATTTTGAGGCAAGTATTCCGGTCGGATTCTTTACTTATCCGATTAGCCAGGCAGCAGATATCACTGCATTTAAGGCGAACGTAGTTCCGGTAGGAGAGGATCAGCTTCCGATGCTGGAGCAGACAAAAGAGATTGTAAGAAAGTTCAACTCTGTTTATGGAGATACACTGGTAGAGCCGGAGATCCTTCTTCCTGAAAATCAGGCATGTCTGCGTCTTCCGGGAACAGACGGAAAAGCGAAGATGAGTAAATCACTCGGAAACTGTATCTATCTTTCAGAGGAGCCGGATGAGATCCAGAAAAAAGTATTCAGCATGTTTACAGACCCGACACACATCAAAGTGTCAGATCCTGGAAAGCTGGAAGGCAATACAGTATTTACTTATCTGGATGCATTCTGCAGACCAGAGTATTTTGCAGAATTCCTGCCGGACTATGCAAATCTGCAGGAATTAAAAGATCATTATACAGGAGGCGGTCTTGGAGACATGAAAGTAAAACGTTTCCTGAATAACGTACTGCAGGCGGAACTGGAGCCGATCAGAAACCGCAGAAAAGAATATCAGAAGGATATTCCATATGTGTATGAGATCCTGAAAAAAGGAAGCGAAAAGGCTGAAGCTGTTGCAGAGAAGACACTTCAGGAAGTGAAAGCATCCATGAAGATTAACTATTTTAACGATCAGGAACTGATTGCAGCACAGGCTGAAAAGTTCAGAGAAGAATAGAAAAGATACCGGGAATCCTGTGAAAACAGGAGGTTCCCGGTATCTTTTTTACAGATCGTCGATCAGTGCGGTACTTTTTGCATAGGCGGTACTTTTGGCTTCAAAGAAGTCAGTTTTTACCATGTTGGCATTGGAATACTGGCTCACCCAGCGCATACTGTCCGGTTCCTGTGTTTGATCCGGATAGATCGGATCAAACCCCAGATTTGTGAACCGCAGATTTCCGAGATACTGGATATATTCCGTGATCATTTCTTTTGTCAGTCCGGCAATCTGATTCCCGATCACATAATGCCCCCAGGCGATTTCCTGACGAACCCCTTCTTTTAACATTTCCTTTAATATTTCGATATGCTCCGGTGTAAATAACTCTGGCAGTTCTTTCTTCATTTCCAGGATCATATTGCGGAACAGCCAGAGATGCGTGTTCTCATCCCGGTTGATATAGCGAATTTCCTGAGCGGAGCCTGGCATTTTCCCGTTTCGGCTTAGGTTGTAGAAAAACATAAATCCGCTGTAGAAGTAAATCCCTTCCAGAATATAGTTTGCCATCATAACTTTCAGCAAGGTGAAATCGTCTTTTTTCTCCTGAAATTCATTGTACAAATCTCCGATAAAGGTGTTTCTTCTTAGTAAATGCGCATCGTTCTTCCACTGGTAGAGAATATCGTTTCGTTCTACTGGACTGCAGATGGAGTCCAGCATATAACTGTAACTCTGGCTGTGTACACATTCCTGAAATGTCTGGATCGAGAGACAGAGATTAATCTCGTTTGCGGTAATGTATTCACCGATGCACGGGAGGTTTGCAGTCTGGATGGAATCCAGAAACACAAGAAAGCTTAAGATCTTGTTGTATGCAGTGCGTTCGTTCTCAGTCAGATTCGGATAATCCTTGATATCCTGGGACAGGTTGATCTCCTCCGGAATCCAGAAATTATTCATGGCCTGCCGGTACCAGTTGTTCACCCAGGTGTAGCGCAGATTGTTGAAATCATTTAAGTTGGTTGTATTGCCGCCGATCATGCGGCGGAGACGGATATCCGTGTCGCCGCCGGGATTGAACAGAGGCTTTTTCTTTAATTCAGACATAAAAATTCTCCTTGTTTTTCTTATTCAGATCAGGAAGAGCAGCTTTCGCATTCTTCTACTTCCAGAGATTTGCTTCGTACATAGTAAATGGTTTTTACACCTTCTTCCCATGCTTTCAAATACAGGTTGAAAATCTGACGCATGGTGAAATCATTGGTGATGTAGATGTTCATGCTTTGCGCCTGGTCAATGTGTCTCTGGCGCACTCCGCAGGCACGAATGCTGTAAGTCTGGTCGATCAGATGGGCGTTTTTGTAATACCAGTAAGTAGCCGGTGACAATTCCGGTGCGACTCGTGGGAGCATACTGCCTTTTTTCTCTTCCAGAAAATAACGTTTCAGGATAGGATCCAGTCCGGCAGTCGTCCCGGAGATGATACTGGTGCTGCTGGTAGGTGCAACGGCGAGCAGATACGCATTTCTCATGCCCTGTGTGGCAACCTTTTTTTGCAGGGCAAGCCATTTTTCTGAATGATAGTCTCTTTTTTCAAAGTAGGCGCCGCTTTGCCAGTCACTTCCATTAAAAAGAGAATAACTTTCCTTTTCCTCGGCGAGATTGGTACTTGCAAGAATTGCCGCATAATTGATCGTCTCAAATACAGTGTCAGCAAATTTCAGATGTTCTTCACTTTCCCAGATAATTCCGTGCTTTGCCAGCATGTGGTGGTAGCCGCTGACGCCAAGTCCGATGCTTCGGTATTTTTGATTGGTCAGCTGTGCATACGGAGTGGGATAGAAGTTCAGATCAATCACATTGTCCAGTGCGCGGACAGCGGTAGAAACAATCTCTTCCATATAAGAGGTATCCGTAACCGGAAGATGACCGAGGGAGAGACTGGCGAGATTGCACACCACGAATTCTCCGGGTCTGGTCACAGTGACAACGACGGTGTCTCCGTCTGTGGTCTGTACTTCTTTGCTTACTTCTTCAATTGCCTGCATATTCTGGGCAATCTCGGTACAGAGGTTGGAGCAGTAGATCATTCCGGCATGTCCGTTCGGATTCATGCGGTTGACCGTATCTCTGTTAAATGTAAACGGAGTTCCGGTTTCGGCAGCAGACCGAAGAACCAGGCGGATGATATCTTTGAGTGTGACTGTCCGTTTGGAAATACGGGCATCCTGTACACAATCCAGATAGCGGCGTTCCCATTCTTCTCCAAAGTAGTCTTCCAGATGGTATCCCTTTGCCTGAAAAATCTCATGCGGACACATTAAGTACCAGTTTTGATCCATATCTTCTTTTGCCATTTTCCAGAATAAATCCGGATAGCAGACTGCCGGAAATACGTCATGCGCTTTCATGCGGTCATCTCCGTTGTTCGTACGGAGCTGTAGAAATTCCGGGAGATCCCGGTGCCATACATCCAGATAGACGGCAACCGCACCCTGACGCATACCGAGCTGGTCTACGGCAACAGCCGTGTCATTGACCAGACGGATCCAGCGGATCACACCGCCTGCGGCATCTTCGAATCCGCGGATATTACTTCCGCTTGCCCGTACTTTTCCGAAATACATTCCCATACCGCCGCCGAATTTGCTGACCTGGGCAAAATTATCGATACTTCGGTAAATCCCCTCCAGACTGTCCGGTACGGTATCGATAAAGCAGCTGGAGAGCTGATGATATGGCTTACGTGCATTGGAAAGTGTCGGTGTAGCCATAGTCACTTCCAGACGACTCAGCATATCATAGAATTTTTTTACCCAGAGCATCCGATCGTTTTTTTCATTCATGGCCAGATGCAGTGCGATTCCGAGAAACATCTCCTGTGGAGATTCCAGTGGAATATGGTCATGTGTGCGGATGACGTAGCGTTTCAGGAGCAGATCGAGTCCGGAAAAAGTAAACAAATTGTTGCGTTCCGCTTTTAAATAAGTTTCGGCAAGTAACAGCTCTTCCCGGGAGTAATGCTCCAGAATGTAGGAACCGTACAGATTCTGCTGGGTCAGATATACGAGTTTTTTATAAAAATCAGAAAGTTCTCTGCGTGTTTCTTCCTGTTTTAAGTGAAAACTGAATTGAAAATATAATAGTCTTGCAGCAATAAACTCCCATTTCGGAGCTTCTGCGGTGGTAAGTTCTGCTGCGGCCTGAAACAGACTTTCAAGCTTCTGCCCGCAGGTACTCTGCGGTGTGAGAAAACTGCGAAATTTTGTATTCAGATACTCCAAAGAGTAGCAGATTTCAGGGAAATCAGTCTGGATCTCAAGCAAAATCGCATCCAGTTTTAAACGGGCTTCATCAGGAAGAACGTTTGAAAACTCCTCTGAGAGTTTATTTCTATTAAAAATTCCTGTAGGATCGGTCGTTTGCATGTAGTGTCTCCTTTTCGTTTTAAGTTGTAAAAATACAAAATATAGTGGATTTGGAAATTATAACACAAGATATTGGATAATTCTAGTCCGGATTTGAAAAAAGTGATCAGTGAGAAAAATAATTGAGAACACAAAAAAACCTCTGCAGATATCCTGCAGAGGTTAGCGTGCGATAGAAGATTCGAACTCCCGACCTTCTGGTCCGTAGCCAGACGCTCTATCCAGCTGAGCTAATCGCACCCGTTAAGAACAAATGTCGTTCACAACGAAATTAAGTATAACCTGAAGCAATCGATTTGTCAACAACTTTTTTGAAAAAAATTAAAAAATTTGAGATATGTACAGAGACGTAAGAAGGTGCTATAATAATCCAGATTGTATGAGGCAGAATTCTGCCTCAGAAACTATGGAGGACAAAAGATGTATCAGTATGATTATTTAATCGTAGGAGCCGGATTATATGGAGCAGTGATGGCACATGAGCTGCATAAAAAAGGGAAACACTGTCTTGTGATCGACAGAAGAGACCACATCGCTGGAAATATTTACTGTGAAGAGATCGAAGGAATCCATGTACACAAATATGGTGCCCATATCTTCCATACTTCCAATCAAAAAGTGTGGGAGTATATCAATCAGTTTGCCGAGTTTAACAACTATATCAATTCTCCGATTGCTGTATACAAGGATGAATTATACAATCTCCCGTTTAATATGAATACATTCAGCAAAATGTGGGGAATCCGTACGCCTAAGGAAGCGAAAGAAATGATTGCAAAACAGGTGGCAGAATGTCAGATTACAGAGCCAAAGAATCTGGAAGAACAGGCATTGTCTCTGGGCGGTCGTGATGTTTATGAAAAATTGATCAAAGGGTATACAGAAAAGCAGTGGGGACGTGACTGCAAAGAACTCCCGGCATTT
>OAWF01000317.1_pt1 | contig 36187 bp, 34 predicted proteins | sample 1495411 | NCBI WGS metagenome assembly OAWF01 (sample SAMEA2580150, study PRJEB22360) | human gut metagenome | biome: human gut; feature: human-associated habitat; material: faeces | place: Denmark | collected 2008/2010 | reverse complement strand
GCTCAATACAAGATTTAGGACTCATAGGAAACACATGGGCTTCGTTAATTTCATCCTCGAACTGCTGAAGGATCCGCGTGCCGCGATTGCCGGTTGGATTGCCATGGGTGTGGCGCCGACCCTCGGCTTCATCTTCCTCATCGTATTTATCGAAACGGGTGTGGTGTTCTTCCCATTCCTGCCGGGCGACTCCCTGCTGTTCGCCGCCGGTGTGTTCGCCGCTCCCGATGCCGCGACCGGCAAGGCTGCGCTGCCGCTGTTCTGGCTGCTGCCGGTGGTCTGGTGCGCCCCGATTGTCGGTGACCAGTGCAATTACTTCATTGGCCACTTCTTCGGCCGCCGCATTATCCAGTCCGGCAAGGTGAAGGCCTTGACCCCGGAGCGTTTGGCCAAAACCGAGCACATGATTGAGAAGTGGGGCCCGCTGGCTGTGTTCCTGGGCCGTTTCTTCCCGTTCATTCGTACGTTCATGCCGTTCATCTCCGGTATTTCCGGCATGCGTTGGAGCCGATTCACCCCGTTCTCGGTGGCTGGCGGCCTGTGCTGGTCCACGATGTTCACGCTGCTGGGTTACTTCTTCGGCAATATTCCGGCCGTGCAGGATCACTTCGAATTGGTGATCGTGCTGATTCTGCTGGTTTCGCTGGCTCCCACCATCATCGGTTTGCTGAAGGCCAAGTTCGGCAAGAAGAAGCCGGAGTCGGTTGCCGATTCCCAGCTGGATACGATGGAATCCGGTATCGAGAACCTTAATAAGTAGTTTTTGGTGCTGTAGGGTTCGTTTCTTTTCCAAGCCCCGTTCCGCATGTGATGTGCGGAACGGGGCTTTGTTGTGTTATCCACATTGTTGGTGGACAACATGCCGGGGTGTGGATAATTCGGCAAGCTGGAACCACAGAACCTGATTTCGGTTGAAATAGGTTGGCTCGCACGGTTCAATCTCCCTATGAATATCGACACATCCTCTCGCACTGTTCGCGCTGCTCGTTCTCCGGCAGCGGCCGTTTCGTCCCCTCCCCAGTCCGCTGGGGCCGGGTCTCCCCCTCCGCCGCGCTACTACACCCCTCCTCCGCAACCGACGGTTGCGTATGAACGAAAACGGTCGAGCACGACTCCGGAAGAAACGTTCTCCACGAATGTGGCATTGCACAATATCGTGACCATGACCTCAGGCCACGGCGGTGTGGGACTTAGCGTCATGGCTGCCATACTTGCACTGACACTCACGGAACGCGGGCAAAGCTGCGTGCTGGTCGATGCCGATTTCGTGGCGGGATGCTTGGATCTGCTGCTTGGCCTCGAGCGTGAGCCGGGTCTGCGTTTCAGTCAGATAGACGCTCCGCTGGGCCGTATTGAAGGAGCGGCACTGCGTCATGAGCTCATTGACTGGGAGGGTATTCGTGTGCTGCCGTACGATCCCTGGAGCACGCGGCAGCCTGAATGGTGGGAAGTGCAGGCCGTGATTCGGGCACTTGCCGAAACACACGATATTGTCATCGTAGATGCCGGCCAGGGAGGCCTGATTGAAACAGTGAGTGACTTGCGCCATGGAGTGCAGGTGATGGCCGCGGAACTTTCGGTAATCGGTTTGGCTCGGGCCAAAGCCCATCGGCTCAGATTGTCCGCATGGGAATGCGGGATTCCCCATATTGTCGGCATCGAACCGAGAGGTACGCCGCGAGGTCGCGGGAGCGTGGATGTTGCCGAAGCCGAAGATTATCTGAGCGCTGCAGTGGTGGGTCCCATCCGTCTGACTTCCAGCTTGTGCGGTGATGTGCTTGAGGGATTAGGCATCCGATCCGTGCCCAAGGGAAGTCGTAAGGCCACCGAGGCGCTCGCCGATGCGGTGGAGCGGGATATTCGCGCTGGTGCTCGGGCTGCCTGATTGAAGTGGGGATATCATGACGGCATTGCATCGCGCAGGCATGTTTTTCGGGTTATTGGATGAGCTTGCTTCAGATGATCGAGTCACTGATATTGCGGTGACTTGTGAGGGCCGCGTCTGGGCGGATCGTGGCAACGGTATGCGGGAGCATATCTTGCAAGTGCCATTCCGATCGCCGCAAGTGGTGCGTGATTATGCGGTGCAGTTATGCGCGCAATTGGGGCGCCGCCTGGATGATGCGTGCCCTATTGCCGATGCTTCCAATATGCATGGTGTGCGTGTCCATGCGGTGATAGCGCCGTTAGTGCCGCAAGGGGCGTCGATTGCCATACGATTCCCCGGCAGCGAGGTGACATCGTTGCAGCGGCTTGCCCAGTTGGGCATGTTTCCTGCCGGCTGGATTTCGGTACTAAGCGGGCTGGTGAGCAAGAGAGCCGCCGTGCTGATTACTGGCGGTACCGGCGTGGGCAAGACCACCTTGGCAAAGGCGTTGCTTGCGCAGTGTGATGCGAATGACCGTATCGTCACCGTGGAAGAGGTGCGGGAGCTTGGCGATTTTGGCCATGGGAATCATGTTTCCATGGCGGTGAGGGAAGCGAACGTTGAAGGCGAAGGTGCGGTGGGCCTTCCCGATTTGGTGAAAGCCACGCTGCGCATGCGCCCCGACCGGGTGGTGTTGGGGGAATGCCGTGGCGAGGAGATTGTGGATCTGCTGAGGGCGTTCAACTCCGGCCACCGGGGCGGCATGACCACCTTGCATGCGAACAGCGTGGCGCAAGTGCCGCAGCGTTTGATCGCACTGGGATTACTGGCCGGTGTGGCTCCTCGTGCATTGGCCATGCTTGCCGAAGGCGCCTTCGATGCGGTGTTGCATCTTGAACGAGTGGACGGCCGTAGGCATATTGCACAAATCGGCACTTTGCACGCCTCGTATGGTGAATTGCAAGGCGTTCCATTGGTGGCTTGGGACGGTTCGGCCGAGCCTCGATATTCACCTCAGTGGCGTGATTTCGCGGCATTGTGGGGCTGTAGCTAGGGGGTGGGATATTGCTCTGGTGTGTGATGCTGACGATGGTCGCTGTGCTGATATGGCCTAGTCGCCAATCTGGGGTTGTTGATCGTCTGCGTGATGTGCGGACTCTTTCTGGAAGGTTCAATCGAGGTGCTGGTGGAGGTTTCGTGAGCCGGAATGGGTGGGGCTCGAACGTCGGAGGTGGTGCTGGGCGTAGAACGACAGCAGCATTGCCGAGGAGCGGAATCGCTCAGGTATTGGCCTCCGCCATCGCTCGCATGGCAGGTGGAGGAACGCTGGTGGAAGCGTTCGAGGAGCAATTCGGCGGACGTTTTGCCGTGCGCAGGTTGACCCCACAACGCCTGACCGACTTGTTTGAGCGGCGACGATTGCCGGACGAATCACGCGCGCAGTCCGTGCGTGCCGCCATGGGCGCTGCTGCGGCAGCAACAGTCAGCGAGGAATTGGGCTGCCGTGCCGTGCCCTGCTTGGAGGCGGTATTGGATGTCTACTCGCATATGAGATTGATGCAGAACATGAGGGCGCAGGCCTTCGCCGTGCCTCAAGCCACGGTTGGTTTGCTCAGCGCGTTGCCGGCAATCGCGGTTGTGTTGGGGGAATTGATGGGAGCTCACCCCTTGCTGTTCTTGTTCGGTTCTCAACGCGGCCTAGTGTGTTTGGTGTCGGGCGGATGCTGCTATGTGGTCGGTCTGGTTTGGATGCGCGCCCTGATGCGAGACGGCTGACAGCTATCGGGGTGAGACGAAGATGATTGGAACATGCATTGCATCGGGGTGCGCGGCGTTCGCATGCTGGCTGAGCATGGTGAAGCCGCGTGCAGCCAGTCGTCTGCCTGACATTGGGCAATGGGCGAATCATGACGAGCCTGTTGTGGTTGCCGATGCGGCATGGACCATGCTGGTGCTGCGGATGGTGCAAGTGTCTCTGCGGCAAGGAGCCTCGGTTCCGCGGGCCCTTGATGTTGTGGGCCGCGCTGTTGGAGGCGCATACGGTCGATGCTTAAGCCGCGTGGGTGAATCATTATTGCGCGGCGTCTCATGGTCGGACGCATGGTGTGCCGCCTTAGCCGGGACGGATGCTTCGGCGGGGATGAACCATTCCGCTCGTTTGGGTGGCGCAAAACGGCGAGGCCGGTCAGGGCAGCATGGCGATACGGATGGCGGTGCTGGTGACATCGCACTGGGCATGATCCGCGAGTCTTTGGAACCGGCTTGGTTGCAAGGGGATTCTCCCGGAGTGCTTATCGATGCTGCTGTCGAACAGCTTGATAAGGATGAGCGAGCGCGTATAGAACGTGCCGCTGCCCGTTTGTCCGTGCGTTTGCTGATGCCGACTGGCTTGTGCTTTTTGCCGGCGTTTGTCATTGTCGGAGTGCTTCCAGCAATTGCTTCTTTCCTGATGTAGGTTTCTTCTGGCCTGTTTTGGTTGTCTCGTCTTGCGTTGTGCCATCGTCTTGCGTTGTGTCATGACGCATGGCTGGTGGTTATCCACTTTTGTTGTGGATGACACGCCGCGGTGTGGATAACTTGGCAAGCTGGAACCACATGTGCTGTTCGCTGATGCGCCGCACGCCGGATTGCTTCACAGTGGAACTCACCTCGCGTCACAGTGTTCGGCGCGAGGGCCAAACGCTATCGCACGGAGTCAGGAGAGCGCACGATTGATGTGGGCCTTCCCGTGGGGAAAGGAATACCGATGGACACGCACATTCCCATCATCGTTGATGGTCAAGCGGGCATATTTGCCCACAGCAAAGCCAAAATCGCAGAGCTCAACGCCCGTGCCAAAGAACGACTATGCCTTATGGATGCACGGATGCGCACGCTTATGGCTGAGCCGGAAGAAGGAGCGGCCACAGCCGAGTACGCGGTGGTGCTGATTGCCGCCACCGGGTTCGCGGCGCTTTTGGTCACCATTCTGAAGTCGGATGCCATTAAGACGTTGCTGACAAATCTGATCAAAAAGGCGTTGAACGTCGGGTGAGCGACTCGGGAAGGCAATGAACATGAGAAAAGGTCTCAGCAGATGGCTCGCCCGTTTGCCGCCTGTGCACAATGAGGGTGCGGCCACGGCCGAGTTCGCGGTAGTGCTGCCCAGCGTCATTGCAATAACGGGGGTGTTGCTGACGCTTACCCGAGTGGTTGCGGTATCCATGGATTGCCAAAGTGCCGCAACGGCATCCGCGCGTGAATTGGTGGTTTCTGATGATGAATCCGCAGCACAACAGGCTGCCGTGAATATTGTGGGAAGCCGAGTGGATGTGACTGTGCATCAGGAAGGCAGCTTGGTGCGAGTGGCGGTCGAATGCCCCGTTTTGCCAGGGCCTTTGAATGTGACTCCTACTCGGGTGCATGGTGAAGCTGTGGCTGCGCGGCAATAACACACACGGTCGGTCGGGAGGGGGAACGGCGATGGCGGCATGTATGCCACGTATGTCACGTCTTGAAGAAGGGTCAGGCACAATGGCCGGTGTCATGCTGGTCATGCTGGTTGGGGTGGCTCTTTCGGCAACGGCGTGCATTGGCAATCTGGTGGTTTGCCAAAACCGGGCACGTTCCCTAGCTGACCTCATCGCTTTCGATGCCGCCTATGCCGCATGGCATGGGTGGGCGGACGATCCATGCGCGTTCGCAGGTCAGCTGGCCGTATCCAATAGCGTCGCATTGCCCGATTGCATGGTGCAGTCGGATGATGTGCAGGTCACCGTGGCAGTGGATACTGCAGTCCCATTGACGCCGCGCGTGCAGCGAACGGCTCTTGCCGGACCGGCGGAATGCGATAAGGGAGGTGCTAGTGAGTAACCACACAGCATAAAACAGGGCCGCATTCTAGCGGACTCTCGCCATCCTTGGCTAAGGTAAAAGCATGAGCGAGAGTGAACACAACGAGCGCCGCAGCATCGTGGCAATGGTGGGAAACCCCACCTCCGATAAAGGACGCGGTGCCAAGGTGGATGCGCAGGTGCTAAATCTGCTGGAAGAGGCAGGTCGCTCCCATAATTTTGAAGTCATCGACATTACCGGTACGAGTTTCGAGGATTCATTGCATCAGGCTCGTGAACGGTCGCATGAGTATGACTACTTGGTGGTGGTCGGTGGCGATGGCATGATAGCGCTTGGCGCCAATGCGGTTGGGTGCAGCGGCAAGCCTTTGGGTATTGTGGCCATGGGGTCGGGCAACGATTTCGCTCGCGGGCTCAAGCTGCCGGTGAACCGTATTGAAACCGCGGTGGAAGGCATCGTGGGCGCCATCGTGCGCGGTTCGCATATCGATGTGGACATGGGCCGTGTGACTTCCTTGGAAGGTGGTTATGCGGTAGATACGTCCACCGGGGAGGAATACGAGTGCGAGGGCGACAGGTCCGCTGAGTATCCGATCGATCGCTACTATGCCGGCATGCTCTCCTGCGGTCTTGATGCGAGCATCAATGACCGTGCGAACCATTCGCGTCTGCCGACCGGCACCATGCGCTATTTCTCGGCAGTACTGGTGGAGCTGACGCATATGAAGCGTTACGGATACCACATCAAGGCCACGTTGGCCGATGGTTCCGTGGACGAGAGGGACATCATCACCCCGCTGTTGACAGTCGCGAATTCACGGCATATCGGTGGTGGTATCGAGGTGTCGCCATACTCCTGTTTCTCCGACGGATTGCTGGATTTGGTGTGGATGGATCATGTGCCGAACGTGCGGGAGTGCGCAGTGGCTCTTGCGAATGCGTATAACGGCAAGCTGCTTGCCTCCGACGTATTTGGGTGGGAGCGGATTCGAGAAATCGAGGTCACTCGCGCAAACGAAGGCGATGAGCCTCCGGTGCTGATGGCTGATGGTGAATACATCGGGCATTTGCCGGTTCGTGTGGTGGCGGAGAATTGCGCGCTGCGCGTGCTGGTGCCGCCGGCCGTGGCGGCACGTGAGGTCGATTCCAGGCAGCAGGTGCTCGATGCCATCACCCGCGATGGCCGTGATCCCGTGACCGGACGCTTTAACTAGACGAAAATGCTTTGGCTCCCCTCTCCGAGCGGAGCTGTCGGCGAAGCTGACTGAGGGGAGGTCTGCCGCTGGCAGCGGTTATGCGATGTAGCTTTCGATGTGTAGCGTCTGTGCAATGACTTCCTTGATGGTGCGATCGCTGACACCGGGGTGTGAGCGGATCAGGGAGATCAGTCCCACGTTGAGCGTGAAGAACGTCTCGTGGACGTTGGTGATTGGCAGCCCATGCATCTGCTCGAAGTCGCGCACTGTGGTCTGGGCGATGTAGTCTGCGATGCGGTCGGCGGCCTGGTCGATGAATTTGATGTACAGTTCGGCGTTGCCGTCCTGGATCATCCGGTTCGAGAACGGGCTTTCGTCGGCAATGAGCGAACGCAGTACGAGAACGATTTCGTCAAGCGCCTTGTTCACGTTGCCGATTTCGCGGGCCTGGTTCCATTCCTCGAGCTTGGTGAGGATCTCATCGATCACATCATCCAGCACGGCGTCGGCCACGGCGTCCTTGTCGTTGAAGTAGTGGTAGAACAGCGATCGCGTCATGCCGACCTTGCTGGCGATGTCGGAGACGGTGATCTTGGAGAAGCCCTTTTCCAAGCAGATTTCGCGTGCGGCGCGCACAATGGACTCGCGGCGAGTGTCTCCGCGGTTGGCGCGCTTGTCCTTGAGAATCCGGCTCATGGGTGCCTCCTGAATGTAACTGATGTTGACACTATGTTAAACAAACGGGAGTACGAGGAAATACCGAACAAAATAACGTCAATTCCGAAACCGTGTGGTGCATGTCGCCCATGAGATCGCCAATATATCGACGAAGCAATGAACTGCTCGGAATGGTATATACCGAAACGATCTCTGTTATTTACGAAAAATTGAGTGAGGGGCAAGGTAGGTTAGTAGCTATGGCACTTGCACTGTATCGTCGCTATCGTCCGGACACCTTTGAAGGTGTGATCGGCCAGGACCAGGTCACGGTTCCTCTGATGCGAGCCCTTGACGAGGGCAGGCTCACGCATGCCTATTTGTTCTCCGGCCCGCGAGGCTGCGGCAAGACCAGTTCCGCGCGTATCCTGGCCCGTTGCGTCAACTGCGCCAAGGGCCCAACCTCGCATCCGTGCGGCGAGTGTGAAAGCTGCAAGGATCTGGCCACCGGAGGCCCAGGATCCATCGATGTGGTCGAAATCGATGCCGCCTCACACAACGGTGTGGACGATGCCCGCGAATTGCGCGAACGCGCCGGGTTCGCCCCCGCCCGCGACCGCTACAAGATTTTCATCCTCGACGAGGCTCACATGGTCACGCAGCAGGGCTTCAACGCGCTGCTCAAGATCGTTGAGGAACCGCCCGAGCATGTGATGTTCATCTTCGCTACCACCGAACCGGACAAGGTGATTGGCACCATCCGTTCGCGTACCCATCATTACCCGTTCCGTCTGGTGCCGCAGGAGGTCATGGGCCCCTATCTGGAAACGATCTGCGAGAAAGAGAGCATCAAGCCTGAGCCCGGCGTGCTGAAACTCGCGATGCGTGCCGGCGGCGGCTCCATGCGAGACACCCTGTCCGTGTTGGACCAGCTCATGGTCGGTTCCGTCGAGGGCGTCATCACCCATGATGCCGCCGTGGCTCTGCTTGGTTTCACTCCTGAAGCGTTGATCGGTGAGGCCATCGATGCGGTCATCGATCATAACGGCGAGGCCCTGTACGGCGTGATCCAGAAGGTCGTGGTCGGCGGGTTCGACCCACGACGATTCGTGGAGGATCTGCTGGCCCGCGTGCGTGACCTGCTGGTGCTGACTTTGGCGGGCGACCGCGCGGAATCCGTGCTGTCAGACACGGCCGAGGCCGAGGACATGGACGACCTGCACCGCCAGGCCAAGGCCCTTGGACTGAGCGCGCTCACCGCCATTGCGGATATCATCAACACCACGCTGGGTGCCATGACCGGTGCCATCTCTCCGCGTATGCGACTCGAATTGCTGGCGGCCCGACTGCTGGCCGGCAGCGAAAACGGGTTCGTTGCACCCGCTGCCGCTCCCGCATTGGGAGCTCCCGCCAAAGTCGGCCCCCCCCCCCCCAGCCACAGGAGCCGTAGCCTCTGCCGCTCCCGCTACGGGAGGTGCAGCAGGTGGCTTTGCCGGCGCATCTCGCGGCGGTTTCGTCGGGGCCTCACACGGTGGTTTCTCCGGCGCTTCGCGCAACCGATCGCAGTCACAGCCGCAGACCCCGGCTAACGCTCCTGCCGCAAATGCCGGTGGATGGAATGCCGCTGGCACATTGAATCCAGCGGGCTCCGCTGGCCAGACGGGTGCCGCCGGTCAAGCTGCCCCTGCTCAGCAGGCCATGCCCGCAGCCGCCGCTCCTGCTGCACTAGCAGCTTCTGTTACGAATGCTACGGCTCCAAGCTCCGACTCCCGATCCACTGATGAAAAGTGGAATGCAGCCGTTGCCGCATTGCCGCAGGCCATCCGCGAATACGTCACCAGAGACAAGGTGCCGACGGTGGCATTCGGCCCCAACCGTAAGGGATTGCCCTGCCTGTCCATGACCTTCGACAAGCCGCTCAGCCAGCATGCGTTTGCGCTCGCGGTGGATAACAGCGGCAAAAAGGCCGCAATCGTGGTGATGGATGCCGTACGCCAGGAATTCGGTGCCGATGCGGTTATCGCTCCTGCGGCCGTTGCGGCCAACGGTGAGCGAGTGGAATCCGTCAAGCGCCTGAGCCCCGAACAGTTGGCCAAGGTCAAGCAGCAGATTGCGATGGCCAAGGCGGGTCTGGCCGCTTCGAGTCTGGGAGCTGGCCTGGGCATGCATTCCGGCAGTGAGCCAAAAGCTCAGAAGCCGGCTGCTGAGGGGAACGCCGAAGATGCGGATGGCAGCCACCGAGCCTCTGGCGTAACGCCGGGAGGCACTTCGAACAAGCCCGATTTGGATGATGACGATCCATGGGCCAAACCTGCCGCATCGTCTGAGGCTGTGGTCGAGCCATCTGCGTCTGCAGGTGAGCCGTCTGTTGATGGTTTTGCTCCGAGCAATCCAGACCCTGCATCTGCACAGGCGCCTGAAGAGCACCACAAGAAGCATGTCGCCGTGCCGGACATGAGCGATGACGTGGACCCATGGGCAACGCCGGCAGCACCTGTCGCACACGCACAAGATGCGACCGCCAATACCCAGGCCGGCCAAGCTGAGCAATCCACCGCGTCTACTTCCTCGAACGTGGGTGCCCCGGCTGCGGATTCTGCTGCCTCAACGGCATCCGCTGACCCGTGGAACCAGCCGGTGCCTCCGCCTGCCGAACCGATGGGTGGCCCGTGGAACCAGCCTGCTGCGTCTGCGCCGCAAGCTGCGCCGGATCCATGGAATCAACCAGCTCCTCCGCAATCGGAACCGGATCCGTGGAATCAACCGCAGGGTCAGGCTCAGCGGCAGACCCCATCGCAGAGTCAGGGTATGCCGCAAAGCCAGAACTCGGGCGCTGCTGACCCGTGGAACCAGCCAATGCCACCGAGCCCTCAGCCGCAGGTTGCGGCCGAGGACGATGAGTATTCGATGAGCGACCAGTCGCTTGGCGATGCCACGGCCATGAAGATGGATGATCTCAAGAAGCTGTTCGAGGTCAAGAAGGTCGAGGAGTTTGCGGCCGATGACCCAAAGAACCCGAAGAACATCCAGCCCGCCAAGAAGCATACGGATGACTGATCGCAGCACACCATACGAAACAAAGAAAAACATGAGGAGCACACATGGCATTGGCCTATGACGGCGCCATCCAGCGGTTGATTGACGCATTCGGGCACCTGCCCGGAATCGGTCCCAAAGGAGCTCAGCGCATTGCTTTCTACATGCTGTCCGCCCCCGAAGATGAGGCCCGCGAGCTGGCCGAGGCCATCGAAGAGGTCAAGGCCAAGGTTCGGTTCTGTGAGATTTGTGGCAACGTGTGCGAGACGAGCCCTTGCCCGGTGTGCGCGGACCCGCGCCGCGACCGCAGCGTGATCTGCGTGGTCGAGGAGCCTAAGGACGTGATGAGCATCGAGCGCACCCGCGAATACCGCGGCCTCTACCATGTGCTCGGCGGCGCCATCAACCCGATGGCCAACGTTGGCCCTGCGGATTTGCGCATCCCCGGCCTGCTCAAGCGTTTGGAAGGCGATGAGGTCAAAGAGGTGATCATGGCGCTTGACCCGAACATCGAAGGCGAAGCCACCACCAGTTACCTGACCCAGTTGCTGCGTCCGGTAGGCGTCAAGATTACGCGTCTTGCCAGCGGTCTGCCGGTCGGCTCCGACCTCGAATACGCCGACGAAATCACCCTCGGCCGAGCCCTAGCCGGCCGCCGCGAAGCTTAAGCGGCATCTCTCTCCTTAAGAGTATCGTATTTTATGGAATTTCCATATGCGGCAATTGCCGAACCGTCGTTGCCGTCCGCTCTGCAGATTGCCGTTGATCATGGGTTGCTTGCGACTAATATGACGATTATTTTGGCCGGCAGTAATGAAGGGTTCATGGAGAGCGAGGTGCTTGGCCGTAAAAGCCGATTGTATGGCCGACGCACTGCCCAAATCAGGTTGTTGCCGTTCGATTACGCTGACGCAGCGAAATTTCTTCCTAACACGAAGTCGCAGGATTTGGTTCGTTATTACGCGACTTTTGGCGGTACTCCGTACTATCTTGCGCGTATCAATGAATCCGATGGATTCGAAGATAACGTACTTCGACTGTTGTTCGACAACCTTTTAGCAAATGGTGGTGTAATGATCCGATTGCGCGGGAACAGACCGATATTGATGTGATTGCGGCTGATTCTCTGAGTAAGCAGATATTGATAGGCGAGTGCAAGTGGCGTAACTCATTTAATGAGACGGAAGCCGTTGAGCGGCTGCGTGGGAGGGCCGGATTAATCCGTGGTTACTTGCCGGAGACAGCTCGGTTTGTGCTGTTTTCAAAAAATGAGGTAGGTGAATCTATCCGAAATCGATACTGCGAGGATGAACGTATGTCGTTTGTGTCTGTGGACGACATGTATGCCGGATGATTATACGGATGGTGGCAACTCGCCTACTGGCTTCTTGACTGGCTCGGCAAGCACTCTCAACGTATCGTTGGCGCTTTCTCCGTCGCGGCGATGCCAGGGCCAGAAAGCGGCGTGATGCATGATGCGTGCGGGCTTGTGCCGCCGCAGTAGCCAGATGATGAACAGTCCAGCCAGCAGTATGTCGACACCGACCGCGATGCCAATGGTCCGCCCGTCGTGCACGTCGCGTGGTTCGGGGGCAGGCACAGGAATCGAGACACGGTGCCCGGAAATCAACAGTCGGTGCGTGTTCACACCGTACGGCGTACAGGTCATCAGCGTGACGCGGTCCTCGCCCGGCGCGATGCGCAACTTTGAGGTGTCGTCCGGCAGAATCACTGAGATGTTATCCACCTTGTATCCCAAGGTCTCGCCCATGACTTCGATATAGAAGAAGTCGCCCTTCTTCACCTCGTCCAGGCGGGTGAACATCATGGCCTCCACCAGACCGCGGTGTCCGGTGATTACCGAATGAGTGGACTTGCCGCCCACGGGAAGCGATGTGCCGTAGAGATGCCCGGCGCCAGAGGCAAGTGCCTCCTCGGAGGTGCCGTGGTAAATCGGCAGGTTGATGGATTGCTTGGGGACTTTGATGGTGCCCATCACGCCGTTGCCGGCATCCAGTAGCGATTGGTATTCCTTGTCTTTCTTGGAGGCTGAGTCCTCGCCGCTGGCGCGTGACCCACCCTGCGCGGCCGAGAACGGATCGACCGCCTCGCCCAGTACGGGCTGACCGGAATCGGCAAGCTTCTTGTTGTAGGCGCGTGCGACTTTCAGTTTGTCCTCTGCCTGCGGGTAGGGCCATCCGGCCACTTGCTTGGCGCTGGTAGCAGCAGTGGCGGCCAGCTCCTGGCTGGATTGGAATTGCAGAGCCAGCGGGAAACAGGCCGCTCCGATGGCGGCGATGAGCAGAAGGATGGTGATGATGCGCATCGCCAGCAGATTGCGCTGGAGGCGGCGGCGTTCGGCTGCCAGATCGGAGACGTCGACGACCTCGTTGAACGGATCTTGGGTGAAAGTGTTGCTGGCTGCTGCCGCATCGGCTGCTGCTGAATCGTTTGTTGTTGTATCGACTGCTGCTGTATCGACTGATGCGTCGGCTATTGCTGCGGCGGATGCGTCGGCGGGTGCATTAGCGCGGGAACGGGCATGCTTGCTCTTCGGGCGTCTATGCAGAAAAGCCATTTTCTGTGTTCCCTCTCCCTATGCCTGCTGCCAGGGTGTGCGCATGCGTGTTTGCCTGTTGGCTGCCCCGAGTCTTGCTGTCACGTATGCCATCGAGTGTACGCCATCAATCACATAACAATTTTCGCGGTACAAGGTACTCCGGAGAACCTGATCGCGTACTCGCCGTCATGGGCCCCGCCGACCTTTTTGGGGAACAGCACGCGGTAGGCGGCGAGCTTGTAATAGTACGTGTTCGCGCGCAGGTACTCCAGTGCCTCCTGCTCGTCGCATAGTTCGAGCGCGACGCCCCTGGCCTTGAGATGCGCTATCTGCCCCTCGGTTGACAGCATCGGCTTGGGCGAGGCGCCTGAGGTGTCGTCTTCTTGCGGTGGCCCTTCCGAGTGAATGGGATGTTGGTCAGGCATGGTATGTCCTTTCTCGCTGCGTCGCCCGGCCTCGGTGCCGGGCGACGGCGTAGACGGGAGCATACCGGATTAAGCGCGTCCACCACCATGTTTTCGGACAATGTGGTTCCAGCTTCCCCGATCTTAGGGAGTTTCTCGCTGAGGATTGGACGGCAACGATGTTGAATGTAATTTTTGTACATTCAATGCGCAAAATTGATGGGTTCAGAATCGGAATCAAAAATGGGCGCAATCACTTTCGTGACTTCGCCCTACAAAAAATGGAATTCTATGCAGCATTGGTCAGACGATACCGCTGGTACTTGCTCTTGGGCTTGTCCGGGAGCGTCAATGACAGTTTCCCGGCCTCGACCATCGGCCGAATGTACTCTCGTCGCGTATATTGCAGGCTTCGGCCTACATGATTTGCGATTTCCTGCGCCAATCGCGGTTTGGCGCAATACGCAAGAATAGTATTTTCGACGTCGGCCGGGCGCGGGCTGTTCTTGTCTTGGCCGGGCGTGGCGTCATGGTCGCTAGCATTCGTTTCCGCGCTGCTGTTGAAGAACCGTACGAGGAATGAACCTCTCTGGTCGATAAATTCCGGCTGCCGGACTCCGTGTGTCCTAGCCTCATCCCGAATAACGGGGATCCCCGAGTGGCGATTTTCCGCGATTTTCTCAATTTCCAAAATTGAAACTAACGTGGGATTTCGCGTCGGCATGTTGGCATAGCCCAAATCGTTGATGCTTTGGCCGCCGTATACGCCGCCCGGATTCCAACATTCCAGCCGATCCGAAAACATAACAAGTCGGATGGGCGTGCCGTTGCAGTATGGGCCATAATCGCGGTGCATGAGAGCATTAGTGATTATTTCTCGTACCGCGGTTTCCGGATATTCGGGGATGTCGGTGCGTTTTCCGTCGCGAATCACGACTCTCGTTTTCCCGTTGCGGGCAACGAACCCCAGTGCGCCTTCGAGCATCTCTGCGATAGTGCCCTCGTACCGCTTGTTGTCGATGAAGCGTTCTCCACCGTCATCGGGCTGCAAAACAGTGCCATTGACTGCAATAGCGGTAATGCAAAGGTTGGGGTAGATGCGTTGCGGGTAATCGCCGAGCGTCATCATTCCGGCAAGCGTCGGCTTATTGTTTTGCATGGCCCCGGTCAAAGACAGAATCTCATCGTCCGAGCGGCGGGGAGTAGCCTCAAAGAACACCCGGCGGAATCCTGAATGTTTGCTGGTTGCGGGTTCACCGTCGTGGTGCGACAGGGCGGCATATCGGTTCAGCGGCACAGCGGTTTAGCGGTGGCTATGCGGTGCCACCGAACATCGGGTGTGCGGGCGGTGTACGGCGGAAGCGCGCGGGAGCATAATCGCCAAGGCTATTACGGTGTCCATATGCCGGCGATGGTTCGCTTCGCGAACGCGGCAACTTTTATAATCGTTGCGTTTGCGTAGAATAATCGGCAAATACTCCCAAGAGAAGAACAAAGGACAGCAGTGGCTCTCATCGTGCAGAAGTACGGCGGCTCGTCGGTCGCCGATACCGAATCGATCAAACGTGTGGCCAAGCGCGTTGTCGAGACGGAGAAGAAGGGCAACAAAGTGGCCGTGGTGGTCTCTGCCATGGGCGACACCACCGACGACCTCATCGATCAGGCCCTCAGCATCGACTCCAACCCGCCCGAGCGCGAGATGGACATGCTTATGACCGCTGGCGAGCGAATTTCCATGAGCCTGCTCGCCATGGCCATTCACGCCGAAGGCAGCCGTGCGCACTCCTTCACCGGTCAGCAGGCCGGCTTCCTCACCGACGCCCGTTACGGCGCGGCCCATATCAAGGCCGTCAAGCCGGATCGTGTGAAGAACGCGCTATCGCTGGGAGACATTGCCATCGTCGCCGGCTTCCAGGGCATCAACGCCAAGGGCGATGCCACCACGCTCGGCCGTGGCGGTTCCGACACCTCCGCCGTGGCGCTCGCCGTGGCCCTTGGTGCCGACGTTTGCGAGATTTACACCGACGTGGACGGCATCTTCACCGCCGACCCGCGCATCGTGACCTCCGCTCGTCGCATTCCTTCCATCGGCTACGAAGCCATTCTGGAAATGGCCTCCTGCGGTTCCAAGGTGCTGGCGCTGCGCTGCGTGGAATACGCTCAGCGCTTCAACATGCCGCTGCACGTGCGCTCCTCGTTCTCCCGCCGCCCCGGCACATTGGTGGTGCCTGACGGTGTGGATCCGCGCACGCTGCCGAACATCGACTGAGCGAGACCGAACCGAACCCGAATAACCGACAAAATCGTTAGCAATATCAAGCAAGACAAGGCAAGACATGACTGAAGAAGCGAAATCCATGGGCGACCTGTTCCCCGACCTGGGCCCTGAAGCTCCGGTGATTTCCGGCATCGCCCACGACCGTTCTGAGGCGCTGGCCACCGTGCGCGGCGTGCCGAACGAGCCGGGCATGGCCGCCAAGGTGTTTACCGAGCTGGCCACCGCCGGCGTGAATGTGGACATGATTGTGCAGGCCGGTGCGTCCGTGGGTACTGCGGACATCTCCTTCACTGTGCCGGAGGCCGCCGTCAAGCAGGTGCAGAACACGCTGCTCGACAAGCAGGACGTGCTGGGCTACCACTCCTTCGATGTGAATACCAACGTTGGCAAGGTGGCCGTGGTGGGCGTCGGCATGAAGACTCACTCCGGTCTGGCCGCCAAGTTCTTCCAGGCCCTGAGCGATGAGGACATTAACGTGCTGATGATTTCCACTTCCGAGATTCGTATCGCCGCGCTTGTGCCGCTCGACCAGCTGAACGACGCCGTCAAGGCGCTGCACACCGCCTATGGCCTCGATGCCGACCAGATTGAAGCCGTGGTGTACGGCGGTACTGGTCGCTGAGCCGCGATACGTGCATTAAATCCGATGAAAGCCCTCCTTGCGGAGGGCTTTCTCGGTTTCGAGGGGCGGATTTGGCCTCTTCCGGACGTCTACTTCCATTTCGAGGGGCTCCTCGAATGCGAAACTCCAAGTATAAACGGCATTGCAGCAACATCATTTCGCCATTATTGAGCCACGGCTACTTGCCCATCAGCCCCTTGAAGCGGTAGTAGACGTCCGGAGAAAGCTAAATCAGCCCCTCGAAACGCGATTTGGTGCTGAAACACGATGCGAGAGACTTTTTTGGGTGGGGAAAAGTCAGGAAAGGCATATGCGATAGTTGGCTTCAACGCAAGAGCCCGTTATTTCGTCGCGCGAGCGACGAAATAACGGGCTCTTCTGCAAAGCAGTATGGCAGCTACTTCTTGGTGATGTAGCCGAGGGCCTTGAGCATTTCGGCGCACTCGAGGGCGCCGCCGGCGGCACCGCGCAGGGTGTTGTGGGCCAGGCCCACGAACTTCCAATCGAAGATGGAGTCCTCGCGCAGACGGCCGATGGAAACGCCCATGCCGCCCTCGTAATCCACGTCAAGCTTGACCTGCGGGCGGTCCTCCTCAGTGAGGTACTGGATGAAGTGCTTCGGCGCGTGCGGCAGGCCGAGCTCGGACGCCTTGGAGGTGTAGTTCACCAGACGATCAATGAGCTCTTCCTTGGTGGCCTTCTTGCCGAAGTTCAGGAACACGGTGGCGGTGTGGCCGTTGAGCACGGGCACGCGGATACACTGGGACGTGATCTTGAGGTCGCCGTCGAACGGCACAATCTTGCCCTTGTCGGCGTCCACATGGCCGAACACCTTGAGCGGTTCCTTCTCGCTCTTTGCTTCCTCGCCGGAAATGAACGGGATGATGTTGCCCACCATCTCAGGCCAATCCTGGAAGGTCTTGCCCGCGCCGGAAATCGCCTGATAGGTGCTGACGACCACCTCGCGTGGCTCGAATTCCTTCCACGCGGCCAGCGCCGGAGTGTAGGCCTGAATCGAGCAGTTCGGCTTGACGGCGATGAAACCGCGTGTGGTGCCAAGGCGCTTGCGCTGGTGCTCGATCACCGCGAAGTGTTCGGGGTTGATCTCCGGCACCACCATCGGCACGTCCGGGGTCCAGCGGTGGGCGCTGTTGTTGGATACCACCGGGGTCTCGGTCTTGGCATAACGCTCTTCGATGGCGCGAATCTCGTCCTTAGGCATGTTCACCGCGGAGAACATGAAGTCCACGTTCGCGGCCACGGACTCGGCGTCGTCGCCGTCCGCAACCACCATGTGCTTGGCGTATTCGGGCATCGGCGTTTCCATCTTCCAACGGCTGCCGACGGCCTCCTCATACGTCTTGCCGGCGCTGTGTGCGGAAGCGGCAAGCGTGACCACTTCGAACCACGGGTGGTTTTCCAGCAGCGTGATGAAACGCTGGCCGACCATACCGGTGGCGCCGAGAATGCCGACCTTTATCTTTTCGGGCATGATGACCTCTATGACCTTCGGGTTTCGATGGGCTGATACGTTCAAGCGACCATCTTGCAATGGCCGCAAACACACGGTAATTGTACGAAACATGCAGAACAACAGTGGCCGTCTTCCCATATGGCGGCTCGGCGGCGCACCCCATGGCGTACCCCGCGCCGCGCAGCCCGATATCCTCTCCACAACTGGCAAAGTGACTAGCGAAGAGACGGCAGTGTTCTACACTGGTAGCCATGTCTATCGCATCAGTAGAGGCGCAAAAGCAACTCGACCGTATCGTGGCCCTCGGCTACCCGGACGTGGCGGATATGAGTGCCGCCGCATTCCGCGCGCTTGCCGAGCCGCTCATCGGCGCGCTCGAGCATTCCGATCTCGGCTCGAACATCCTACTGGTGCCTACGCGCGAGCTAGTCTCGCCCGAATCGCTGATTGCGCGAACCTCCATCAACCGCATGGCCGGCTTTACCACCATGCCTCCGCGAGACATCGCCAGCTTCCTGCCGCAAGACGGATTCATGCCGCCCGAAGGCCCGTTCTATCTGGTGGTCGATCCGCATACCGGCACCTGCTACATCAACCGCGAGCCCGACGTGGCCCGCAAGCTGATTGATTCCGACGAGCGTCTGCCGCTCACCCTCGAAGAAGGCTTGGCCATCGCCACCCAGCACCCTGAATGGCTGTTGGAAAAGAACGGTTTCAACCTGCTCGGCTCGCGCAGCGCGGACGGGCGCGTGCCGAGCATCTGGATGAGTCAGAACGCGCCGAGGCTCGGTGCCGTGTGGCCGAATTCCAAGCACACGTGGCTCGGCAACGCGTTCTGCATGGCCCGCCGCGGGGTGTCGCTGTTCCGATAGGGCCGGTGGGCCAAAATTCGGTGCTATCCTTCCTAGGGCAGATGGGGCGTTTTGCGGACATCTACTCGCCCTTCCGAGGGCAGTCGCATCAGCGCGTGGGGGGCGTGCGGGGGGGCACCCCGCCGTTGGAATATGGCGCAATATGGGGGGCGATGCCCGTGGCGCGCCCGTTGAGGTGCCCTCGGAAGGCGGAGTAGATGTCCGCGGCGGCGGAAATCCGCCCTCGGAAAGCCAGTGACGGTCGAAGCGCGGGCCGATGGAACACGCTCGTTGCGCGGCGTTAACAGATTGGACATCAGACGTCTGATGATAGTAGAATAGAAATGCTCAGGCACCGGCATTTCAAGGAGGAAACCAGCATGCCATCATTCGTCGTCGGCGCGTACGCGTCATTGCCCCAGGGGCGCGAAGCCCAGGAAACCTACTACGACCTGCTCGGCGAGCAGCCGTGGATCGAGGGCACCGAGCTGCCCTTCCCCGGCGACCTCGCGGACACCGCCGACCGCATCTGGCTGGCCGGCCACCTGCCCAAGCACTGGCGCGGCAACACCGTCACCGTCATCCCCGGCACCATGCAGCACGTGTGGAAGGACCCGAACTTCGGCCTCGCCAGCCCGGACGAGGACGGGCGCAAGGTCGCGCTCGCGTTCATGAAGCAGCTGCGCGAGGCGCTCGCCGACTTCGCCCAGTGGAGGGCCAGCCAGGACGTCAAGTTCATCGAAATCCACTCCGCACCCACGAGGATCGCCAGCCGCGACGCCATGGCCGCCTCGCTCGAGGCCCTCACGCAGCTGGATTGGTCCGGTGCCAAGCTGGTGATCGAGCACTGCGACAAGTACGTCGAGGGGCAGAAGCCGGAAAAGGGCTTCCTGTCGATTGAGGACGAGATCGCGCTGTGCGGGTCGGCCGGCATTGGGCTCACCGTCAACTGGGGACGCTCGGTGGTGGAGGGGCGCACGCCCGAAACCGCCGTGGCGCACGTGGAGGCCGCCGCGAAGGCCGGCGTGCTGAGCGGCCTCATGTTCTCCGGCGCCGGCCCGGAGGAGACCCAGTACGGCTACGGCTGGATCGACGGCCACCTGCCCATGAACCCGGACGAGCCGACCTCGCTCATGGACGCCGCCGCCATCAAGGCCGCCGTGCGCGCCGCCGGGACGCAGGAGCGCCCGCTCGACTATCTGGGTGCCAAGGTGTGCGTGCCCAAGGACGCGACGGTCGAGGAGCGCCTCGACTATCTCGCGCGCATCCACGAGGCGGTCGTCGCATGAGCGCGGGGGCGGCGCCCACCTACCTCGCCTTCGACATCGGCGGCACCAAGGTCGCCTCGGGATTCGTGACGTTGCCCGCAAGCGCAAACGCAAACGCGGGCGCGAACGGCAGGCCTGAGGTGACGGCCCGCTGCGAAATCCCGACCGAGGCCGCGCGCGGCGGCGAGGACCTGAAGAACCGCATCGTCGCCTTCGCCGTCCGCCAGCTTGAGCGCGCCGAGGCCGAGGGCGTGGCGATCGCCGGCGTCGGCATCGCGGCGGCGGGCGTGCCGGACAGCGAAACCGGCGAGATCGTCTCCGCCACGGACATCCTGCCCGGCTGGCGCGGCCAGCGCATCTACGACGCGTTCGCGGCCGTGACCGACCTGCCGGTGCACATGATCGGCGACGTGGGCGCGCACGGTCTGGGCGAGGCGACGTACGGCGCCGGACGCGGCAGGGGCGTGGTGCTCTCGATCGGCGTGGGCACCGGCATCGGCGGCGCGATCGTGGTGGATGGCGCCCTGTTCACCGGCGCGCACGGCGTGGCCGGCCACGCGGGGCACGTGCCGAGCGCGCTGGGCCGCGGATTCCTATGCTCGTGCGGCACCCTCGAGGGGCACATCGAGCCGGTCGCGTCCGGCACGGGGCTGAAGGACCTCTACAATCGGCGCTGCGAGGAGGCCGGCGACGAGAACCTCCCGGCTGCGGACGGCGCCGAGGTGGCCGCCCGCGCGGCCGCGGGGGAGGAGCTAGCCCGCCGCACGCTCACCGACAGCGCCCGTGCGCTCGGCGAATGCGTCGGCGGCATGGGCAACCTCATCGACCCGGACGTGATCGTGGTCTCCGGCTCGGTCGTCAAGGCCGGTCCGATCTGGTGGGACGCCCTGCGCGCCGGGTTCGCCGATTCGGCGCTCGCGCTCGTCAAGCCGACGCCGCTCGTCGAGGGCGAGCTCGGAGGGGCGGCGCCGCTGATCGGCGCGGCGGCGGCTGTCCACCGGCGCATCGGCGCGCCGGACGACGCGCGATAGACAAGATACGACAACAGGAAGGAACCAGCATGCATCAGGCAATCGAGAAGATCAGGGGCGGCCTCGTGGTGAGCTGCCAGGCGTACCCGGGCGAGCCGCTGCGCCACCCGGAGACCATGGCGCAGATGGCCATGGCGGCCGTGGAGGGCGGGGCCGTGGGCATCCGCTGCCAGGGCCTCGCGGACATCGCGGCCATCAAGGGCCAGGTGAGCGTGCCGGTGATCGGCATCTGGAAGGACGGCGAGGAGGGCGTGTACATCACGCCGACCCTGCGCCACGCCCGCTGCTGCGCCGCCGCCGGAGCGGACATCATCGCGATCGACGCGACCGGACGCCCGCGACCGGACGGGCTGACCTACGCCGAGACCGTGCGCGCCCTGCACGACGAGGGCGTGATCGTGATGGCCGACTGCGGCAGCTTCGCCGACGCCGAGCGCGCCGTGGAGGCCGGCACCGACATCATCTCCACCACGCTGTCCGGCTACACCGGCGAGCGACCCAAGACCGACGGTCCAGACTTCGAGCTGCTCGGCCAGATGATCGAGGCGTTCCCGGACGTGCCCGTGCTGTGCGAGGGTCGCATCCACACGCCCGACCAACTGCATCAGGTCATGGCCGCCGGCGCGTGGGCCGCGGTGGTGGGCACGGCGATCACGCATCCGACGACCATCACGCGCTGGTTCGAGGCGAAGCTGTGAGCGGGGCGGGGCGCATGCTCAGCTTCATTGCAGCGGGCGATCCGAATCGTCCCCTTGTCGTCCTGCTGCACGGCGTGTGCGACGCGGCGATTGCCTGGTCCGACTACATCGACTATCTCAGTCATGATTTTCGCGTGGTTGCGGTCGATATGCTGGGGCATGGCCTGTCGCCGCGATATACCGATGCTCAACTCCGACATCCATTCGAATCCGCGTATGAGGCGTTTGAGGAGACCGTGGAATATCTTGAACACGTCCACGGTGGCAGGGCGATCATGATCGGGCATTCCATGGGAGGTGCGATTGTGACGATGCTGGTCAGGCGTCGTCCCGATCTTTGCCTCGGCGCAGTGGTCGAGGATCCCGCATGGCTGAACGATGAGCAGCGACAGCGGTATGTGAACAACGCGCCGGCCAATGCGGCGTTGCTGCACGACTGGGCATCCGACCCGGCCAACGCGATCCGTCACAATCAGACGCGTCGTCCGAATTGGCCGGCGGAGGATCATATCGGCTGGGCCTATGGGCAGAACCGATGTGATCCGCGATTGGAGCTCACCGGCGTTGTCAGCTTCGCGGAGGACTGGCATCAGGTGGTGTCCTCGATAGGGGTGCCCTTGGTGGTGGTCTCGTCCGACGATCCCTCAGATCTCGTGGGTGTGCGCGGGCTGGAGGAAGTCAGGGCCATGGGGAAGCCGAACCTTGAAACGGTGTTCATTCCCGGGTGTGAGCACGGTCTGCGCAGGACTGACATTGCCGCGTTCAATCAGGCGGTTACGCCCATACTGCACCGCTGGGCCGCATGTGAATCTCATGTTTCCGGCGAAATATAAGTTGTCTGATGTCTTAACACTGTGGTTACCGCGGTTTGAGACCGTTGCATTGCAAGGAAAAAACGTGGTAGCTGCACTCATAAAACGTCTGATGAAACTTGCAATCAGACATCAGATGTCATATGATTAAGAAAGATTCGATTGGATGGAGAATCGAATCCTGATTCAGTTATCACTCAACGAAGAGGAGAAACCGATGTACTCGTGGAAGACCCGAATGGCCAAGACCGCCGCTACGGTATTGGCCGGCGCGCTCGCCTTGAGCGGCTGCGGTGGAGGAACCGGCACGACGAACGCCAAGGGGGGTCCCTCCGTCGCGGACACCATCACCGCGCAGGTGGCGTACAGCAGCCGTGACTTCAATCCGCTGTCCACGTCCATGGCCCTGCCGATGGCCGGCAACTGGCATGTGACCGAGGCGCTGTACACGCTGCAGATGTCCGACTATTCGTTGGTCTCCGGCTTGGCTGCCGGCGAACCGGAGAAGATCTCCGACACCGAATACGTCATCACGATCCGCGATGGCGCCAAGTTCTCGGACGGTAACGCCGTGACCGCCAACGACGTCAAGACCTCGTTCGAGCGCGTCATGGCGCCCGGCGGCGTTTACGCTCCGATGCTCTCGTTCATTGACTCGATCACCGCGCAGGGCGACAACAAGATTGACTTCAAGCTCAAGTACGCGTTCACCCTGTTCAAGGAGCGCATGTCGCTGGTACACATCGTTCCGGCCAGTCAGAGCGACGCGGACCTCAAGAAGATGCCGATCGGCTCCGGTCCGTGGAAGTACGTCGAGATCACCGATCAGCAGGTGAAGTTCGACAAGAACGAATATTACAACGGCGAATTCCCCGCGCAGGTCTCCCACATGGTGTGGAACGTGAATGTGGATGACACCGCCCGCGTCACCGCCATGCAGAACGGCAAGAGCGACATCATGGAGAACGTCCCCGCCAAGGCGTTCGACACCCTGAAGGCCGCCGGCGCCGACATCGAGACGGTGGATGGCTTCAATCAGGCGTTCATCATGTTCAACACCAAGCAGAAGCCGTTCGACGACAAGCGCGTGCGTCAGGCCGTGTTCTATGCGATCGACACCGAGAGCATGATCAAGAACCAGCTGTCCGGCGAGGCCAACATGGTCACCGGCTTCATGCCCGAGAGCTTCAAGGCCTATCACAAGGCCTCCAACGTGTATACCTACAACCCTGAGAAGGCCAAGGAGCTGCTCAAGGAGGCTGGTGTGTCCGAAGGCGTGAAGTTCACGCTCTACACCACGGATCAGACTTGGATCACCCAGCTGGCGCCGCAGATCAAGAACAACCTCGACGCGATCGGCTTCAACGTGGACATTCAGTCCATGAAGTCCTCCGCCCTGTTCCCGACCATCACCGATAAGGACGACGCCGACTTCTCCATGGTGCTTGGCCCCGGCGATCCGACCGTGTTCGGCAACGATCCCGACGTGCTGCTCAACTGGTGGTTCGGCGACACCGTCTGGACCAAGCAGCGCATGTTCTGGAACGGCTCCGACGGATACAACAAGCTGCATGAACTCATGGACAAGGCCGCCCGGTCCTCCGGCGACGAACAGCAGAGCTACTGGAACGAGTGCTTCGACCTGCTCTCCGACGAGCTGCCGATGTACCCGCTGTTCCACCGCAAGCTTTCCACCGCCGTCAAGAAGAACGTGTTCAGCTCCTACACCCCGATTGGAACCACTGGCCTGTACTTCCTGAACTCCAAGCTGAACGGCTGATCCACACAAGTCATTCGCCATCACATCCCGAGGGCGCTGCCGCGCAAGCAGCGATGCTGACGCGGCGACGCCCTTATTTTGCGCAACCATCCATCTGAGGAGTATATAGAGTGGGCAATTTACTTCGTTTGTTGGGAAGACGATTGATATCCCTGCCGTTTGTGGCATTCGGCGTCGTTTTCCTCGTGTTCTTCCTGATGTCGTTCTCCCAATACGACCCCGCGGTCTCGGCTCTCGGCGAAAACGCCACGGCCGAGCAGCTTGCGGCATACCGCCACGAGATGGGCTTCGACCGATCGTGGGGCGAGCAGTTCCTGTCGTATCTCGGCGGCCTGTTCCAAGGCAACCTCGGCGTATACGGCGTGAACAAGGATTCCGTGTCTTCCCGCATCGCGACTGCTTTCCCGATCACGTTGCAGCTGACGTTCATCGCGCTGATCATCGCCGTGGTGTTTTCGGTGATTTTCGGTGTGCTCGCCGCCCTTTACCGTGACACGTGGGTCGATCAGGTCATCCGTGTGATTTCCATCATCGCCATCGCTACCCCGTCCTTCTGGCTGGGCGTGCTGCTGATTTACCTGCTGCAGATCAAGCTGGCCCTGCTGCCGGGTGCGGGTGAGCTCGTGCCGTTCAGCGTGGATCCCGGTGAATATCTGGCGCGAATGGCCATGCCCGCGTTCTCGCTGGGCTTCCCTGTCGCCGGACAGATGACCCGCATCATCCGAACCTCCATGGTCGAGGAACTGGATAAGGACTATGTACGCACCGCCATCGGCGCCGGCGTGCCCAAGCGCGTCGTCATTGCGCGCAACGTGTTCCGCAACGCCCTGATTACTCCGGTCACGGTGCTTGGTATGAAGATCGGCTACCTCATGGGCGGCGCCATCATCACCGAGATCATCTTCTCCCTGCCCGGCATGGGCACGGCGCTGTTCGAAGGCATCAACGGCAACGAGCCGATTCTCGTTCAGGGTGTGGTGCTGGTGGTGGCTCTCGCGTTCGTGATCATCAACATCATCGTTGACATGCTGTACGTGCTTATCAACCCGAGAATCAGGACGGTGTGACATGCTGTTTGGCAAACCCAAAGTCGTGGACGCGGTGTCGCGTCCCGGAGTGAAATTCAACCGTTTCAGCAAAATGACCATTGGATCCAGGCTCGCGTTGCTGTTTATCGCGCTGCTGGTCGTCGTGGCCGTCGCCGCGCCGGTGATCTCGCCGGAGGATCCTCTCGCCATTACCGTGAGCTATCAGTCTCCGACCGCCGAGCACCTGTTCGGCACCGATAACGTTGGGCGCGACGTGATGACCCGCGTGTTCTACGGCGCACGGTATTCGCTCGTCATCGGCCTGCTGTCCATCCTGTTCGCCTTGGTGCTGGGCGCGCTCATCGGCGCGATCGCGGCCGTGGCCCGCACGTGGATCTCGGAAATCATCATGCGCGTCATCGACGTGTTCATGTCCGTGCCGGGCATCGCCCTCGCCGCCGTGTTCGTCTCGATTCTCGGCCAGTCCATGTTCGGCATCATCGCAGCCATCGGCATCCTGTACGTGCCGCAGATCGCCCGCATCGTGCGCGCGAACATCATCAGCGAGTACGGCAAGGACTACGTGCGCGCGGTCATCGTCTCCGGCGCCCGCGCCCCGTGGATTCTCTACAAGCATGTGATGCGCAACATAGCCGCCCCGGTTATGGTGTTCACCACCCTGTGCGTCGCCGACGCGATCGTGTTCGAGGCGTCCCTGTCCTTCATTAATCTGGGCATTCCGGAGCCGACCCCGACGTGGGGCAACATCCTGTCCTCCGCCAAGGAAGGCGTGATCTTCGGCTACTGGTGGCAGGCGCTGTTCCCGGGCCTGATGATCATGATCACCGTGCTGTGCCTCAACATCCTGTCCGAGGGCATCACCGACGCCATGGTGGCCGCTCCGACCGCGCCGATCAAGGAAACCGACGAAGACAAGGAAGCCAAGCGTGAGGAGGATCGTCTGCTCGTCGATCCAGTCGCCGCCTACGCCGCCCAGCGCGAGAGCCTGGAGGAATCCCTTGCCAAGCTGCGCGAGGCCGAAATGAAGCGCACCGACCGCTTCGAGCCCAAGAGCACCGAGCCGCCGGTCATCGAGGTCAAGGATTTGTGCATCAAGTTCCCGCGCCACGGCGACGTGAACGTGGTGGACCACGTGAGCTTCTCTGTGCGTCCCGGCGAGACCATGGGCCTCGTGGGCGAGTCCGGCTGCGGCAAGTCCATCACCTCGCTGGCCATCATGGGCCTGCTAGACCCAAAGGCCGAGATCAGCGGCGAGATCCTGTTCGACGGCAAGAACCTCGTCGGCATGGATCCCAAGGAGCACAACGCCCTACGCGGCCACGAGATCGCCATGATCTATCAGGACGCTCTCTCCTCGCTCAACCCGTCCATGCTCATCAAGGCGCAGATGAAGCAGCTCACCTCCCGCGGCGGCACCCGCAGCGCCGAGGAACTGCTCAAGCTCGTGGGCCTCGATCCGGAGCGCACGCTGGAGTCCTACCCGCACGAGCTGTCCGGCGGCCAGCGCCAGCGCGTGCTCATCGCCATGGCCCTGACCCGCGACCCGAAGCTGGTCGTCGCCGACGAGCCCACCACCGCCCTCGACGTGACCGTGCAGAAGCAGGTCATCGACCTGCTCAACGAGCTGCGCGAGAAGCTCGGCTTCGCGATGATCTTCGTCTCCCACGACCTCGCCCTCGTGGCCAAGGTGGCACACTCCATCACCGTCATGTACGCTGGCCAGGTCGTCGAGCAGGGCTCCACCAAGGAGATCCTCACCGACCCCCGCCACGAGTACACCCGCGGCCTGCTCGGTGCCGTCACCTCCATCGAGGCCGGCGCCGGAAGGCTCCACCAGGTGCCCGGCACCGTGCCGTCCCCGGCGGACTTCCCGAAGGGCGACCGCTTCGCGCCGCGCTCCAGCCATCCGACGGTGGGCCTTAACACCCGCCCGATCTTCAAGCAGGTGCCCGGCACGTACCACTTCTACGCGGCCCTGCCCGACGACGCGGACGTCACGCCCGCCGCTGACGCCCCGACAGCCATCAGCAAGGAAGGAGGTGCCCGATGAGCAAGGATCCGAACGTGCCGATCATCGAGCTCAAGGACGTCGAGGTGGTCTTCACCACCCGAGCCGGCTCAATTCTGCATCCAAACAAGGTCAAGGCAGTCAACAAGGTGAATCTGCGCCTGATGCCGGGCAAGACCATCGGCATCGTTGGCGAGTCCGGCTGCGGCAAGTCCACTACGGCCAACGTGATGTGCGGCCTACAGCAGGCCACCTCCGGCCAGGTGCTGTTCAAGGGCCAGGACGTGACCCACCGCACCGCCAAGGAGCGCATGGAGATCGGTCGCGTGGTGTCCGTGGTCTTCCAGGACCCGGCCACCGCGCTGAATGCCCGCATGAGCGTCATCGACCAGCTCATCGACCCGCTCGTCGTGCACAAGCTCGGCGACAAGGCGAGCCGAGACAAGCACGCCCACGAATTGCTGCGGATGGTGGGATTGCCGGAGTCCGCTCTGTACGCATTGCCGGGCCAGCTCTCCGGCGGCCAGCGTCAGCGCGTCGCCATCGCCCGCGCCCTGTCGCTCAATCCGGATGCGATCATCGCCGACGAGCCGACCTCCGCGCTGGACGTGTCCGTGCGCGCGCAGATCCTCAACCTGTTGTCGGATCTCAAGAAGTCGCTGGGTTTGTCCTTGGTGTTCATCAGCCATGACATCCAGACCGTCCGCTATGTGTCCGACGAAATCGTGGTGATGAACCACGGAACCATTGTGGAGCGCGGAGCGGCTTACGACGTGCTGAACAATCCGCAGGATTCGTACACCAAGCTGCTGCTGGGCGCCGCGCCCTCGCTGCTGCACCCGACCGCGGAGGAATGTCGGTAAGCCGACGATTCACCGTTTCGCCATTCCGCCGTTGGCCGCCTTCAACGGGGCCGACGGCAATGGCCGACCATTATCCGAATAACTTGATTTTGTAAAGGAACCACCATCATGACAACACAATTCCGCGGGGTCATCCCCCCGGTCGTCACCCCGCTCACCGCCGACGGCGAAGTCGACAAGGTCAGCTTCGCGCGCTCGCTCAACCGCATGATCGACGCTGGCGTCGATGGCCTGTTCACGCTCGGCTCCTCCGGCGAGGTCGCGTTCAGCACCGACGCCCGCCGCCGCGAGATCATCCAGACCGTCATGGAGATTGTCGACGGCCGCGTGCCCGTGTTCGTCGGCTGCATCGACACCGAGACCAACCGTGTGATCGAGCACGCCAAGGAGGCGAAGGAGCTCGGCGCGTCCGCGATCGTGGCCACCTGCCCGTTCTACGCGCTCGGCGGCCTGCCGGAGATCGAGCGCCACTTCCGCCTCATCCACGAGGCCGTGCCCGAGCTGCCGCTGTTCGCCTACGACATCCCCGTGTGCGTGCACACCAAGCTGCCTGGCGGCCTGCTCGTCAAGCTTGGCCAGGAGGGCGTGCTCGCCGGCGTGAAGGACTCCTCCAACGACGACGTGGCCTTCCGCTTCCTCGTGGACGACAACGCCAAGGCCGGCCACCCGCTCACGCTGCTCACCGGCCAAGAGGTCGTGGTGGACGGCGCCTACATGGCCGGCGCCGACGGCTCCGTGCCGGGACTCGCCAACGTGGAGGCCACCGGCTACGTGCGCATGTGGAAGGCCACCGAGGCCGGCGACTGGGCCACCGTCAAGAAGGAGCAGGACTGGCTGGCCGCGCTCATGCGCATCGTCACCGTGCCGCAGGGCGTCGCGGGCTTCGGCTCCGGCGTGGGCGCGTTCAAGACCGCCATGGCGCTGCTCGGCGTGTTCGACACCAACCAGATGCCCAACCCGGTCCTGCCGCTCAAGGGCGAGAACGTCAAGCGCATCGCCGCCGTGCTCGAGGAGTGCGGCATGACGCTCGCCCGCACGCCCGAGGAAGTCTCCGCCTCCACCGAGGCCTGACATCACGGCCTGACGTCAAGGTCTGAAAGGAAAACACCATGGCAGAAGTCATCATCGTCAAGAACCAGGAGGAGGCCGGAGAGCTGTACGGACGCTCGGTGGCGGACCTCATCAAGGCCAAGCCGAACGCGGTGCTGGGACTCGCCACCGGCTCCAGCCCGCTGGCCGCCTACCAGGCGCTCGCCAAGATCGTCGAGGAGGAGTCGATCGACGTCTCCCAGGTGCAGGGCTTCGCACTGGACGAGTACATCGGCCTGCCGCTGACCCACCCGGAGTCCTACCACGCGACCATCCACCGCACGGTCGTCGAGCCCTTGGGGCTCGACCCGGCCAAGGTCCACGTGCCCGGCGACGTGCTCAACGGCACCTCGCTCGAGGACGGCGAGAAGGTCGCGGGCGCCGGCGCCGCCTACGACGCGGCGATCGAGGCCGCGGGCGGCATCGACGTGCAGATCCTCGGCATCGGTACCGACGGCCATGTGGGCTTCAACGAGCCCGGCTCGTCGCTCGCCTCCGGCACGCGCGTCAAGACGCTCACCGAACGGACCCGCATCGACAACGCGCGCTTCTTCGACAACGACATCAACCAGGTGCCCACGCACTGCATCACGCAGGGCATCGGCACGATCATGAAGGCCCGCCACCTCGTGCTGCTCGCGTTCGGCGCGGGCAAGGCCGAGGCGGTCGCGGAGACCGTGGAGGGCGGCATCAGCTCGTTCTGCCCGGCCTCGGCGCTCCAGATGCACCCGCACGCCACGATCATCGTGGACGAGGAGGCCGCCAGCCGCCTGCGCAACAAGGACTACTACCGGTACTCGTTCGAGCACAAGCCGGCCTGGCAGACGATCTGACCGCACGTGGTCCCGGTTCCCTTCGTTGGGACCGGGACCACGGCGTTACATCTGAAGGAAGGCAATATGACCGAAACTCGTGAACAGGTCGTCGCTCGCGTGACGGCGGCCGTGGAAGGCGCGGCGGACGGCGCGTTCGGCTTCGACCGGCCGAACCCGGTCACCGACGCGCCGCTGGGCCTCGTCGCCCCCGGCCGCGCCGCCGACCTGCTGATCGCCGACCCGGGCACGCTGGCGGTGAAGCACGTCTGGTGCGCCGGCCGCCGCGTGAGCTGAGCGGGCTGGGCCGGACGGTTTGACCGGACGGTCCGCCCGCTGGATTGCTTGCAACGATGCAGGATAGTTAAACAGGAAACGTAATACGAAAGGTACTCCCATGTCGCATATTCCCAATCAAATCCACCAGACATGGAACAGTGCGCTGCTTCCGGAACAGGGGGGAACGCTGCATGCGGCGTTCCACGTCGCCACGGACGGCATGCTGCTGGAAGCGCGAAACGCCGAACGCGTCGCGCTGGCGGTCACGGTTTCCCGCGGGTCGCTGGTCGTCGAAGCGCCCGAAGACCATATTGTGCTGGACGTCGAAGACACCTACGGCGTGCAGTTCGGCGGTGTCCACGACCTTCATATCACCTTCGGCGATTTTGGCACGCGAATCTATCTGGATGGCTATCAGGCCTTCGCCTGCGCGACCAACATTTGCCCGTCGAAGTATGCGCAGGCTGGCGTCTTCCACTGCGCCAATGAAGCGCATATCGGCGTTGAGCGGCTGGAATGCTTCTCGGAGGCTTGGACTTCGGAGCGTATTCAGGGCAGCGTTCCCGTGCCGCAGCCGGATATTGAGTTTGCCGCGGCCTATTTGGCGGACAAGGATGTGAAGACGCTGCACGGCGTGACTGACGGCACGATCTACGCGCAGTTCCGCGTACGTGGCGTCGGACAGTTCGGCACGATTCTTGCGGCGCGCGATGACGATCGCCAGATCATGAACGTGGACATTGACGATGACGGCTTTGTGTACCGCGCTTTCGTCAAAGGACAGTGGTGTGAGTATCGCGCCCACGGCGATTGGAACGATGGCGGGTGGCATGATCTGGTCATCCGCGCATTCCGCGGTGCGGTGGACATCTATGTTGATGGCAACATGGAAACGCATCAGCCCGGTCAGGTGTTCTTCGGTGATCTCGAGGGGCTGAGCTACGTGTCGATCGGCGAGGACACGGCCGGTGTGCGGTTGTGCGGCGAAGTTCGCGGCGGCGGTCTGTTCCTGTATCCTCTGGGAGAAGGGCAGATTCGCAAAATCTCCGACGTGCCGCCCACCACCGATACCGCGTTGTTCGACAAAGGATATGAAGGATCCGCAAGCTACCGCATCCCGTCTTTGGTGACCACGCCCTCCGGTGTGACGATTGCCGGTGCCGACCAACGTGTGGTCATCTCCAACGATGCCCCCAATGAGATCCATTTCGTTGTCCGCCGCTCCTTGGATAGCGGACAGACGTGGCTGCCGCTGCAAACCGTCATCGCCTTTCCCGGTGATGGGCTGGATGGCGCGAGCGTCATCGACTCATGCATCGTCTGTGATCGTGAGACAGGCCGTGTGACGGTCGTCATTGACCATTTTCCGGGCGGTCGAGGCTTCGCCAACGTTGAAAAGGGCTTGGGGTTGGATGCCCGGGGGCGGCTCATCCTGCACGATGGCGAGGGGGCGGAATACCTGCTCCAACCTGATGGTGCGGTAACGTCCTTGGACGGAGAAGCCACGTCATACCGTGTGGATGAGGATGGCAACGTCACACGCGATGGTGAGTCCGCGGGCAACATCTATCTCAAGGAGGGCGTCGACCCGCATGAAAGCCTGCTGACCGCGCGTACCAGCTATCTGGTGGAAGTGCATTCGGACGATGATGGCGAAACATGGTCCAAGCCCAGGCACATCAACCATATGGTCAAGGAAGGATGGATGGGTTTTCTGGGCACGTCGCCCGGCAACGGCATCCAGCTGAGCGCCGGCAAACATCGGGGGCGACTGCTCATCCCGTACTATTGCACCGGCACGAGCCCCAAGTTCAACGCAGGCGGCGCGCTGATCTCCGATGATGGTGGCCAGACGTGGCGCAGAGGCAAAGCCATCAACGAGGGGCGCGTAGTCAACGGCAAGGTCGTGGACGAACGGGACGTGCGCGATGACGATGCCACCACGCACGAATCGGTGTTCGTGGAACGGGCCAACGGCGATGTGCTGTGCCTGTTCCGCAATCAACATCATCTGGGCAGGGTCGGCAAGGCCGTTAGCCATGATGGTGGTGATACATGGGAAACCGTTGAGTTCGATCCCGATCTGCCGGACATCTTCAGCCAGCCCAATGCGGTGACGGTCCCTTCCAAAGCCGGCGAGGAGCCCGGCTGCGCATCCGACCGGATCGTTTTCGCCAATGCCAGCCTGATGCGTCCCTACCGTGGCTGCGGTGTGCTGCGGCTGAGTGAGGATGGCGGCCGCACGTGGGCGCGCAATCGGTGCTTCAATCCCTATCACTATGTCTACCAGTGCATGTCGGTGCTGCCGGATGGGGCCATTGGCCTGTCTTGGGAGCGGGAAACGGCCGGAGTGTACTTCACGCATCTGCCGCTGAGCTGGTTCGGAGTGAAGTCGGCTGCGGAGGAGTGATCCTCGGCTATACGTGACCGTGCGTACAAAGGCGTCTTCCTGGCGACTCTGGAAGACGCCTTTGTACGCAGCATTTATATTTTTTGTACATTCGATGTACATTTTTTTGTACATCGAATGTACAATAATTGCATGTCCGATTACATTGCCCGGCCTCTGGCTGAATCCATCCTGCATGCTCGACGCAAGGCCGTGATCCTGGAAGGGGCTCGCGCCGTAGGCAAGACGATGATGGCCCAGCGCCAACTCGTCGGCGTCGGCTTTTCGTATGAAACCCTTGCGGATGCCAACGCATACGAACTGGCGAAAACCGATCTGCATGGATGGCTGGAGTCCTTGAACCTACCGGTGATCATCGATGAGGCGCAGCGCATCCGCGATCTGCCGCTCGCCGTGAAGGAAATCGTCGATGCGCTGCCCGCCGGCCATACGCAGTTCATCCTCACCGGCAGCGCGCTCATCAACCGAGGTGGATTGGACGGCCAGGATCCTCTGGCCCGTCGAGCGCAGCATTTCACCATGAGCCCCCTGACTCAACGTGAGATGCACGGCGTTGACACCAGCCTGGTGGACGATTTATGGGATGGAGAGCCGGACGTCTCCTTCGACGAGCCGATCGCCCGTCAGAAGCTTTACGATCTCATGGCCGCCGGAGGCTTCCCCGAATACTCGTCGCAATATGCCGAATATGCGGATTGGGAACGAGAAAGACTTGTGGCGGATGACATCCGTGCCGTGCTCGGCGACACCATTCTGCCCGATGAGAAACTTGACGCGGCCATCGCCGAAAATATACTCACGAGGCTTCTGTGCATGCCCGGAGGCATTCTGAATGCCAGTGCTTTGGGTGAGCAGCTTGCCCTCGACCGGCGTACCGTAGACCGTTATGTGGGCATCTTCATGCGGCGGTTTCTGGTGAGCGCGTTGCCGAATCTGCGTACCGCGCCTAACCGTCAGACCTTCGCTCGTGCCAAAATCCATCCGGTGGATACGTCGCTGAGCGTACAAACCATGCTTTCCAAGGGCCGCGATCCCATGGTCAACCCGGTGGATTACGGCAATCTCCTCGAGTCGTTCGTCGTCAACCAGATTCTGCCATCTGTGCAGTGGTCCCGCATTCATCCCGATTGCTTCTATTGGCGCGAACCAGGCTCCGGTCCCAAGGAGGTCGATCTCGTCATGGTAAGCCGGGATCGCATTGTCGGCGTCGAGGTCAAGTCCTCCTCCCGGGTAACCCGTGAGGATTTCAAAGGGCTGGCGGCGTTGGCCAACGACCAGCGGTTTTACCGGGGCTACCTTGTGTATACGGGTGGCCGCGTGATGAAATGGCCGGGTAATCTTTGGGCATTGCCTGTGGCGGCGTTATGGAATACCGACGCATTTATAGCTGCGGCGGAGTGATGCGGGGCTGACGGCCTTCCGCCCGCTCCGCATCACGATTACCCAACTTCACTCGGTACCTCCCTGAATGCGTTGCTTTAGGATGGACTCGATCGGCTCGTAGTGGTCGATGACGGCTTTCCGGTATTCCTCGACATTACCGGCGAGGGCCGCGTTCAACATGCGCTTGTGGGCCTCTGCGGTACGGTCGAGCTCGCTGGACACCGGCAGACCCAGTTGGGGAAGAACCGCCATGTGCACGAGCCACAGGGAACGGACCATCTGCTTGACGATTGTGTTGTCCAGAGAATCGAGAATCCCCATATGGAAGTCAATGTCCAATGCGAGGAAGGTCTTGCCTTCCTTGGCGGTATTGGTCATGGACTCGGCAAGCTCCATGAGACGCGGTTGTTCGCTGCCGGCAAGCGATACGACCACTTCGCCGGCGCATCCCAAGTCCAGAAACCTGCGCAGCTCTACGACATCCTGCAGGTCTGTGAAATTCTTGCCGACAGACACCATGGATCGGAATGCGAGCGTTTCCACCATCGGATCCAAGGACAAAGAGCCCACGAAGGTGCCCTTGCCGTGTTCCACTTTGACGATGTTGAGCGCTTCGAGCTTGCGCACGGCCTCGCGCACGGAGGAGCGGGAGGCTCCGATCGTGTCGCACAGCTGTGTTTCAGTGGGCATCACGTCGCCGGATTGCAGGTGCTCGCGCAGGATGTAGGACTTGATCGCGTCCATCGTCTCGTCACAGCGACTGCGAGCGGAGACTGCGGGCGTGACCTTCAACGACAGTCGGGCCAGCAAAGCCAGTTCCCGTTGGCTGTACTCTCCCTGAGGGGTGAATGATTCCGCGTTTGGTGCTTCCGTTGAAGCTGGCGGTTCAAGTACGGCCGAGTCGGATAGGTTGCTCATGATGTGCTCCTTGTCTTGTTCGTCCTCAAGTTGGTGACGCCGTTGTCGTGATCAATGATTGTGCAGTTCTCAAACGGCTTTTCTGTCTACAATAGTGCGAAACGAAAAGGCTTGTCCGGGTTTGGGTCGTTTTTTACCATAGCGCTGACTTTACCGGTATTGAGCATGGTTGAATGGTCCGGTTGGCCGTGACGCGTATGGCATGCTCCGAGGTTCCTTGACTTGTTGTTGCGATAACTCCGCATTGAGTCATCAGGCATCTGACAACTTCCATCGTATCATACGCATGGTGGCGGCATGCGGGCCGTTCGGTGGTCTTTTTCCATGCAGAGTTTCGCATGGCTGTGGCTATCTGCGGAGTGTGCAGCAGATTCGGGAAGTCGTGGATAGGTGTCCGCAAAGGCGAAAAAGTTCTGCACACTATGGAGATGGCACGGTCGGTTGTGCGCCGCGGCCGTCGTAAGGAGACGACGTCGTGCGAATTTGCGGGGAGATTCCTAGTGTCGCACTTCACGATCTGTATTTTTTGTACATGCGATGTACAAAAAATGCGCAAGCGAATGTATCACGCGGCCGCTGGTTCAGGCATTCCATATACCCCGACGATTACGTTTCTATGGCGGCTCTGGTGTGTACCGGCCGCCACGTCGTGAAATGGCCGGAATTCCGGGCGTTTCACGACTGACATTCCTCACGCTGCCACGTTTTTCGCGGGTTCCAGGGCCATGTTCGTATCGTTTTTCCTTGTTTTCCCTGTGGATTTGTCACGTTTTGCGCGGGTTTTGCACCCGCTGCTGCCACATTTTTCCATTTTGCGGATGCATGCGGGTTCATGTGGGTGCATATGGAGGCGTGCGGGCACTTATTGGCGCTTGCGGGCGGTCGCGGCTTTCACCGCGGAGCCCACCGCGGAGACGGCCATGCCGGCGAGCAGCGCGAGGGTGGCGAAGACGCCTGTGTTTTGTCAAATTTTTGTGGGCCGTTTCGGCGTTTCTTTTAGTCCGTTTGA